>Ga0209727_1000118_pt1 | contig 96303 bp, 157 predicted proteins | sample RifGroC1_FD_183995 | JGI IMG/M metagenome (GOLD analysis project Ga0209727, IMG submission 183995) | Groundwater microbial communities from Rifle, Colorado, USA - Groundwater C1 (SPAdes) (version 2) | ecosystem: Environmental > Aquatic > Deep subsurface > Groundwater | place: Rifle, Colorado... | reverse complement strand
GCACCAGTGCTTAAGTCAAAATAAGTGAATAAATTCCCTCCATTCGCTGAATTTACAGCGATGAAATTAGTCGTCCCTTTTTTCGCAAAAACACTCCAAGTATATCTCGTTGTGTTTGCTAACGTAATCACCTGGTAGACTTGAGAACTACTTGAGTTTACCGTGGCTGTAATTTTATCCGCAGTAGCCGTACCGTCTGGCGCTGTAGTATCTGTGGTTTGGTCATCTATTGCTGACTCATAAACAGCCCACGTCGTGTCAAACTCCTGCGACTGCAAGCACCGGTTCGTCGCCGCCGGTTCTGCCAGCACGCCCAGATTGCCCGGCCCGTAGGTACTTCCGCTGTAACGGGTCAGGCCGGAGGAGAGCAGCGCGGCGGTGGCTCCGGTGTTGGTGATTGACCACGTTCCGCTGCCTTCGTAATTACCGCCAGGGATCGCCGGATACCCAGCCGCTATCGTCTCCAGCACCCCGGCTTCCGTGGAGACGACCACTGCCGACGTTGCTACCTGCGTGGCGTTGGTGCCGGTCAGCGCGGTCAGGGGATTAGTTTGTGCAGTATTTAAACCTAATTTTAAAGTATAGATAGTTTTTACACCACCATTTACACCACCAGAAAATTGATTTAAACCATCTAAATCAAGAAAAGATAAACCAAAGGCTTGAGTACAGGTTAATACAGCAATTAAGGGAACAATAACTATACCATGTAAAAATCTTTTTAATTTCATAATACCTCCCTACTATTATTAAACTAATTATTTGCTAAGATAAAATTTCATACTGCTACCCGTACCAATAATCGCCATATTATTATCTTTATGAATAACCATGTAAATAACGGTAAATGCAGGAATACGGTGACTGGTAGCCACAACTGCCGTAGGAGAAGCTGCCACACTATAGGAAAAATCCTCCTCTGCCCAAAACCTGACAACTTCATCTTGAGTCAAGGCACTAGCAAACACATTCTGAGAAGCAGCAGTCAAGGTTTTAACCACAGCATAATCATCATTGGTGCCATTAAATAGAGGAATGATATCTCTGCCCAATTTAGGCAAAGGATTTAAAGCAAAAGCAGGAATAGCCATACCAAGAAACAAAACAGTAAAAATAAGTTTTTTCATAATACATCTCCTTTTTAGGTTTATATGTTAAAAAATAGACCAATACTACAATAACAACTTTAAAACCTCCTTTCCATAAATTACCAATCATATTAAGTATAATTTATTTGTAAATTACAATCAATACCTTTAAAATATTTGAATATTCTTAAATAATAATGAATATATCAGTAAAATTAAGGAATATAACCTCTAAATTGCCACCATGCAGCCGCCCCATGTTTATCAATGAAATCACTTAATTTTATCCAATAACCACCCTTCGTAGAACATACCACATGCACATAATATACAAAACTCCTGCATCCATCCATGTTCTCAACATCATCCCATTGAGATTTAATTCCATCGACTAAAACCAAATGATTAATACTATTTTTACACAATTTACCATCACTATCTAATTTATAAGATCCATTCCCATCATTATCAATACTGAATAATAATAACCAACCATTATCTAATAAATCATAAACTTTATTAAAAAATCCTTTATGATTATTAAAACGATAGAAATCATAACTCCAAATATTTGTTTCAGAATAATCAGGTAAAACAATACCTGATAAAAATTCCAACATATAGCCTTTACTATTTAATTTCAAAAAAGTTCTATTATAATAATTCCAACTATTACATAAACAAGGCTTTCCTCCTACCGATTCTCCCATGAAACATTCCCATAAATCATCCAGATTTATTTTATTCTCTGGATAAAAATAATGTAATCCAGCCATAAAAGCATAAGCAAAACAATCCCCACCTTTATTTCTGGTAGGTTTTTCCTGATAAATAACTGGAACATTTAAACAGATTTCTTTTTCCTCACATATATTCATTTTATCTCTCCTTACATAAGTTTTCTTCTATAATATCATATCCCTTTAATTTTTCTATTTCTTTTTTATCAAAACATAAATTCCAATCATTTTTGATTTTCCACCACAAATAAATATATTCTTCCACATATATCAAAGGCAACCATTCCCCAATATCTTTACTACCTTTACTTCGATTATATTTTTTCCAAGTGACTACCAGATGTTGTTTATCTAAAAGATAATTTGCATAATTTATTTTTTTATTCTTTTCCCATTCATCCCCACCAGATTCATAAACTTCAGCCAAAGGTACAAAATGATCTATATCCAACATTTTTGGATTATCAAAAAATAAACCAGAATAAGGACAAAACCATATTCCCCAACTAATATTTCCATAAGTATCTTTTTCTACTCCTACCAAACTATCTCTTTCTAAAACTTCCTCTCTGGTATTTTGCCCATCCCCATCCAAATCAATCCATCCTCCAAAATCTTTTTCCCGATCATAACCATAACAATTAAAACTTATACCAATCATCAAAACAAACCAAAATACAATTCTCTTAACCCATGTCATAACCTACCCCTTTCCTAGAAAAGCCCATATAAAGGAAATTTGGAAGCCTCTTTTTATCTATAATTACTCCTTTTTTCTAAACTTACTAAAATTTTTTGATCGACAATCATTATATATAATGATATCATTTTTATAAATAAAAGTATATTTGGAGGAACTATGCAAAGGATAATTTTAAAAAAACAATTAAAAGTTTTATTGGTTGATGTTGATTCCAAAATTCCTAACATTGCTCTGATGAAATTAAAAACAAAATATCCTCAAGCTGTTTTTTTAAAAATTGGTTTTAATGCCTACCCACATAAAAAACATAAAGTTATAGATAATACAAAATATGATTTAACCTTTGTTTCTGTTATTTTTGCACAAAATAAAAATAGAATAATATTTAAAAAACAACCCACACTAGTTGGAGGTACAGGACATAATCTTATAATCAAATTACCACAAGATATAGACCAATTAATAGAAGATTATTCTATTTATCCAGATTCAAAGTTTTCTTATATTTTTATAACTAGAGGATGCCCTAACAAATGTTATTTTTGTATTGTTCCTAAAAAAGAAGGAAACATACAAAAATACTATGATTGGGAAAAAAGAATACAACACAAACAAATTAATTTTTTAGATAATAATTTTTTAGCTTTTGAAGATAGTTTAAATATTTTGGATATAATGATCCAAAAAAAATACAAAGTTAAATTTAATGCTGGTTTAGATATAAGGTATCTTACTGAAGAAAAAGCCAAAAAACTCTCCCAGTTAAAATATATAGGAGAATACATTTTTGCATTTGACAACATAAATTTATTTCCAATTATAAAAGAAAAAATACCCATTTTAAAAAAATATATTTCAAAAAATTGGAAAATAAAAATGTGTGTTTATATAAACAAAAAAGATACAATAGAAAATATAAAGCAAAGGATATTTTATCTCAAACAAAATAATATTCTCCCATATATAATGAGAGATAGTAATTGTTATAAATCAATAAATAGTTCTTTTTATTCTTGCCTAGCTGCATGGTGTAATCAACCACATATATTTAAAACTAAAACATTTGAACAAGTAGTTTATCTAAGAATAAAAAATAAAAAAACTAGAAAAAAAATTTTAAAATTTTGGTATTTTAAAAAATAATTAAATGCCTATACTTAAATACAAATCTAAAACATATAAAAAAATTTACGGAGGTCATATCTATGATTGTTCATATTTTAAAATAATCATAGATATTTATTACACTATCTTTGTTTGTATATTTACTAAATATCTATACTTAAATATAAATCTAAAAATAGTAAAAATTTTATTACGCTACCTCTTAGCATACAATTTATTAAAAAAATCAATTGGTGGGAGTATCTGATTAAATAATATACAGTCCGATTAATAACTAATACAATCAGATTAAACCCAGGCTATCCGATTAATATTGGAAAATGAATTATATTCTAAAACAAACAAATTTGACCTATACGCCCTTTTCAGATCAAACTAATATCAGAGCATTACCAGAATATGAATAATCACATAGTGAACCAATTAGACAGATAAAACCGATATAAACCTATCCCAGAATAAACCGGATAATCAGCAAACAATAAAAAATCCCTTGGCCGATATGGTCAGGGGATCAGATAACTATCAACCAATAATCTAATACCTCTTGCAATGCTTATGATGATACTCGTTACCAACCATGCAAAAACAAAGCACTGCATAAGCATTATCAATTGATTCCCTTCTTTGTTGTTCTCGTTTATCTTCTTCGATCAATTCCAATACTGATTTATAGATTTTATCTCCAACTAATATTTTCATACTTTATCACCTCCTTTATTTAACTACTTTATAAATTGCACCAATATTAATACTTAAATATCGGTGCATTCAATACATATAGATTTATTTCTGCCTGTAAAGGGGAATAAATCTATATGTATTGAATGCATTGTTAAATGAATAATACTAATCCGGTAATAAACAGGATAGAAAATAAACCATATACAGAATAGATCAATACAGAATCTTTATTATTACTATTAGCCATATATAGCCGGTTATATTTATTCATTTTATAAACCGCTCAAAAACCAGCAGGGATAAATAAATCAAACTCATTGTGCTAAATAAACGCCTTGTTATATTCCCTGAATCCTCATCAGGGTAATTTGGAAAAAATAAAACCAATAAAAAAGTTATTACCCAGCAAATTGACAGATATCTGTAGTATTCCATTGTTATTCTCCTTTGCTGTAATTAATAGGATTTGGATAAAGTGGAAATGTGAAGGAGGTGACAGTTAAACAGTTCTGTAATTAGTTTTTTATTTATTCTCCCTTTCAAATAATTCTAACCTTTGTTTTGCTCTATCAGTATAGCCAATGCTATTAGCTGCATTTAAACTATTAACATTATATCTCACTGCTCCATTGTTTCCGATAAACAGATATACTTTATCGGTTTTATTCTTTGCATGTTCACCTTGCATCATTCTATATTTATTCTCCTTCCGGTTTATTTTTTGACTGACTGAATGTGTAAACAGTATTTTAAATACTCATCATTAGTAATAAGTTGTTTATCTAATAGCAATTGGACTAAACCATAAAGACATTGATTTGAATCATCATTGAATTGTTGTTTAATGGATTTGTGAATAATGGGTTTTAAACCTTTTTCCATTTCCGGTTTTATTTCATCGGTTAAATCAATTGTTTTATCATCTTCTCCTTTCCGTTGTAATTTCATTTGTTGATATTTGTTTACCTGTTCAGCACTCTGTTTTTTCAACTGGTATTTATTCATTTTATTTATCCTCCTTTGTTAGTGGTTTTTGTTTGCTCTGCAATAACTGGTTTAATTGATTGCCTGATAAAACTAATATATCAGGCAATCTATAAATCAATTATTTAACATGTAAAGATGCTTTTAACCATGCCATAAAATCTTCCAGTTCATCAGAGCATTCGATATTTTCACAATCATCGATTAACAGGCTGGAATCATCGTCTGCAATAAACCCTTGATTTTTGATAAAATCCGCAAATTCCTGCAATGTGCCTTTATCCGTGCCAAGCTCTTTTGACCATGTTGTAAGGGATTTAACCGGAGAGGTTGCCGGAACTTCTTTAATAGCCGGTTTTGCATTGCCGTTTAAATCAACATGTGTCTGCCAAGCTGAAGCCAGAAACTCTTTATTGGATCTCCTTGCACAAAGCAGCTTTTCCGCCTTACGGTTGTAATCTGCAAACGATTCGGCCAGTGTTTCAGGGCTGGTAAAATCAGCCGATGCAAAAAATCTGTTAAATGCTGCATCATCAGGGATGTTACCGGAAAAATGTTTATTCATGATTTCCAGCGGGGATTTATTGTTGTTATCCGTTTTTTCCTGTTCGCCAGTTTCAGCCGGTTTAACTGAATTGGTTTTATTCAGCAATTGGTCAAGCTTGGCAATCAATTGCCCATTGTTGTCCTGCATCATGATTGCATGGAGATTGTGCAGTTGCTCCTGTGTCGATTGCAGTTTTTTGGACAGGTGGAGCAAGGAATCAAATAGCGGTTTCAATTCAACTGTAAGACATTCCTTAATTGATTTTTCTGCAATTTCACGGAAACCGTTATTTGTGGCCGGAATTGCATTGACAGAAGCAGTTTTTTTACTGGCGAATTTGTTAGCTTTCGGATTCATAATTTAACTCCTTTGTTTAGTTAATGGTTAATGTTTTGATTATCCTATTAAAGGATAATCACGGGATCAGGTGTTTTGCTACCTGTTCAAAAACCGGAATAATGTAAATCATGATTAGACCATAAATCAGGATAGGAAAAACTGACATAACAAAAATAGTTTTCATAAGTTTTCACCCCCTTTCATTTTTATATTGTCCTGCTATTAGCCAAGGGATAAATAGTTATATGTTTTTTGTTATATTTCGGTTTTTCCTTCTTCTAGCATGTTTTCAAGTTCTCCTATCCATGCCGCTTGTTTTTCATTTTCCATTTCGAGGATTATTTGGGGCATTCTGTAGCTATTATTGGACAGCAAGATTTCAATTGCATTTTTATTCATTGTCATAAGCTCTTTTGCATTATGTATGTGTTTTTCAATTTGATTCATTTCTGCAAATTGTTTTTTCATTGTCAATCTCCTTTGCTTTATCCCTTGACTAATAACAGGCTGTTTTCCGTTATTAGCTCTGCCTAGCGTAATTTCAGGCAAAACCCAAAACCCGTCAAGCTAGGCAGATATTCAATTGTCAAGGATCAAGGAGCGGAAAAAATTAGGTACGTGTTATATATAATGGCAATATGGCTAATGTCAAACGAAAAAATACATTTTTCCGTAAGATTTTTCATTTTTTTCCGCCGGTCATTTTTTCGGGGTTTTATCCGGTTTCATAGCATCTAATTTTATCCTGATAGTTTTAGATGATTTTATCATTATGTAATAAGTCATTTTTTTTATAGTTATAAGTTCAGACGTTTTTTTATAGTGTTTAAACCGGATTTATAAACTATTGTTTTTATTGATTATTTATTTTTATACTATTTCAGTTATATATGTAAAAATGTAATGATTTCAATAGTTTAAAGATCCTTGACAGACTTTAAAATGGCGTGGCATGTTGTAGAAGGTGTTTTTCAAGGATTTTACCTGTAAAGGAGGCTTAATAATGTCAAAATATAGTAATATGATTATTAATGTTTTCGCCTGGATTCGTTGCATGATTATTAATAGCATACCCAGGTTTAAATTATTAATCGCTGTTTTATTGTTTGCTCCTATCAATTATTCATTAATCGACTATAACCTTAATTGATTTAAGGTTATTATTTTTTAATTAAATTTTTTATTTTTTAATTCCACCACCTATCCATGTATTCGCACCATTATATAATTAATCATAACAAGGCAATCGACTCCAGAATTTGAATTTCAATTTGATTTTTGAATTGTTTTGAATATATTTGCTACAAGGTTATCACAGAAAAAATTAGCTTTTTCAACTGTTTATAGATTTTACTTGACAAGCTATGAAATAAAGATGCATGTTGCATGAAAATAAACCAGACAAAGGAGAATAATCATGAAATGGTCTGAATTGCCAAAACAGATTAAGAAGGATATTGCTAATCAAGTTTTTGATCTTGATTGTCCTGATAATTGCCATCTTCTTTTGTTTGATAATCAAATTGAACAGTTGAATCAAATGACAGAAGCGGAATTGTTTGAAGCATGGTGCAATTGGCATGGTCTGATTAATTACGCATGGCAAATTGCACAAGTTTATGAATCCATTTTTTCCAAAGGGAAGGAGAATTAATCATGTATCCGATAACCGGAAAAAAGGTAAATAAATTTGAATTGGTAAAAAAGATTAATGCTTATATTGCCAAGCTTGAGAAAAAAGTAATAGTTATGCAATTGATTATTCCTGTGCTTAAATCCTTTGAGGGGAAAACTGTTAGTAAACGAATTGAAACGAAAGCCAAGGAAGTATTGAAAGATTTTACGGTTTATTATGCCGTGGGATATGTAGAGCATGAATTGAAAATATGGGGAAATGGAATTGATTACGACAACATGATTACAATTAGATTGTGTCGAAATGACGGGAATAAACTGCTTAAAATGGAATATATATTTGAATATGATAATTGGTATAGCTTTCAGGATCATATTGATAAACTGAAAAGCTTTGAAAAGGAAATTGATATTTATGTGAAAAGCTGGAATACAATGGTTGATTATCTAGAAAGTAAAGCCGGAGAATTTAAAGATATTCCATATCCTATTAGTGAGGATTTTTATATGCGGAATTTGATTAAGTGAAAAGGAAATTAATAATTAATTAATAAAGGAGAATTAAAATGCCATTATTCATAGAAAAACTATTGATTAAAGAAGTCTGTCAATTCTTAGATTTCTTTTCTGAATATGCACCCCATGATAAAAATTCAAAGGCATTTAAAGCTATTCCATTTGGCGAAAAAGCCACAATTGGTAATTATTTGGAAGTTTGTAGGGCGCAAACTCCTTGCCGTTATTTTTATAATGTTAAACCAACTGATAAATTAGTTGAATTGATTAATAATCATATGATTTCAGTTGATTATGATCAGATTTATTTTACTATTATGATTTATCCTGATAATACTGCTATGTTGATTATGAAATATAATCAGATTATTGGTTCTCGTTGGATTGCAATGATTGACATTAATTCAATCCCCAATAATAAATATGAAAAAAACATGCTTGACAGGGAACGTGATTATGAGTGTGGTAGATAATTGTATAACAAGCTGATTGACTCCAAAAACTAAAAGGAGAATTAAAATGAACAAACAAACTAAAGAATTGGTCAATGGAATTAAATATATATCTTGTGAATATCTTTCTTTTGGTGATTACGATAATTCATGTGCTGTAGAACGTGCTAATGTAAGATATTTGAAGGAACACAATGACTTGAAAGATTCAATTGAATCATGGTCAATGGGAGATTTTGACAGGGGAGATTATTTATCAGATAATCATCGAAGTGAAAATGGTTTTGCAACATGGCAACCAATTGAATCTGATTCCAAATTGATTGAAACCTATGGTGGTTATGGTTCAATTCAATTGTGGATTAGAGAAGATATCTGGAATGAAATGGAATTGGATCAATTGGAAGATTATTGTGTATTGGATGATGATATGGTATCACAAATTGAAATGGAAATGGAAAATGAGGCATGGGATAGTTATATTAAATCTGATTTGATTAAATTATTGCCGGATGAGTATTCAGAAGAACAAATTAAAGATAGGGAATGTAAATGCATGAACTGTTTTTGGGAAGGAATTGCAAGGGAATTGATTATTGATTTAGGGGATTATCCAATTTGTCCAAACTGTAATAACGGGCAGATGATTCGTTATTATCCAATTGAAGAAAAGACTTTAAGAGAATTTGCTGATGAATTGGATGATGATACTCTTTGGGAAATCTATCGTTTTTGTTGTGAAAAAGAAAATGAATATGGATATGTTGAAGCTGGTGGAAATTGGTATATTGATATTGATAAATTGAAAGACAGATTTATTGAAACAATTGAACAATATCAAAATGGAAATGAATTGTGTAGTATTTGTCGTGGGAGTGGTCAACGTTATGTTCATGTAAATTCTACTAGCTGTGAATTGTGTAATGGTACGGGATTTATTGAAAAGTAACAAGCTGATTAAATCCAGAATACATAATTGGAAAGGAGAATTAAAATGAAAGCTATTATTACCAAGCAAAATAAAGACGACTCTTTTGATGAGGTTGGAATGAATAATAGGATGATTACAGGAGAATATAAAACAGAACGTAATCTAATCAAATATGGTATTCCTGAACACTTTAAAAAACATATTTGTCGTATTGAATTATATAGAAATATTCATGATATAACACCATTTAAAACCTTGTTTATTAAACCAAAGGAGAATTAAAATGAATACTCTTAAATAAGAGAATATGCAGTATATTAAATCTCTAGGTAATGGTCAACATTTGCTTTATGATTTTGATGCAGATAAATTGGAAATATGGTGTAATTCAAGAGGAAATGCAGGTCATTCAATTCAATGGAATAATACTGATTTGGAATTTGCCAGACAATATGAAAATCAAAGGTTTTCCTTTGAAGCTAAATTAAACGAAAAAGTTATTCTTGATAATCTTTCACATGGCTCTGGAATTGATTGTAAATGGATTATTGAAGATAAAGGAAAGTATTTTAAATGCAGTAATTCTTTTCATTGTATGAATTCAAAGGGATATTATTGTGGACATGCAGATTTTACTTTAATTATTTCCAAAAAGAATCCACTGGAATTTAGTCTGCATTTTATTGATAAATATGGAAGTAATTCACAATATTTAAATAAAAAACATATGTTACGTGATTATTTGGAAGAATTGTTTCATTATGATATTCAAAGTATGCTTTCTGATTTGTTATTTATTGGTGAAAGAGTTTAAATAACACCCTAACAGGGAAAGGAAAGCCAAAAATGAAAAACTACTTTGAAATACTATTTGAGTCATTTCAAGTAAAGCTTATTTATAATAGCTGTTCAATTATATTTGAAAAGCATTTTACTAATCACCTTTGCCGCTCACGATTTGAAAATGGTAAACAGGTAGATTATTTCACGGATAAAAATAATTTGCTGAATATCATTTCATCGGATAATGGGCAATGTAATTATATTGAAAAAGCAATTCTTATTTATTTACAATCAGTTGGTACTAATGCAGAATTGGAATGTAAAGGTAAATTGAATAAGATTATTTATAACTTTAAACAGGAGTATTTAAAATGATTAAACGTACAATTGCATTTACAACCAATAAAACTGAATATATGGATTTGCATGATGATGGCTGTATCACTCGACCAGAAATAAATATGAATGTACCAAGTGTTAAATGGAAAGTAATTGGTGCCGTTGAATTGAATAACTTTGGAAACGCGGTCAGGCGATTTAATTTAAAAGATATTCTGAATAATCCAAAAAATATCCCTTGGAAACATGCTAATGGCAAGCAACGGGTGTTTATTATGGATATGGATCATGGTACACAAAGGCAATGGACAAACGACCATGAAGTATTCTAATTAATCATAACAAGTGAATTGACTCCAGAATTTGAAAGGAGAATTTAAATGAAAATAAATTTTAAAGTAGGTGACAAAGTTACTGTTAAAACTCCTGTAGAGGCATATTATTCAGGATATGCCGGAAATCCTAAATGTATTACTGAACCGGGAGAAATTGGAATTGTTGGTGCAATTGAAGTACCTTATGTAACAGGAAATAACTGTACATTTGTTTGTGTTGATTTTATTAAAGACAATTTATTTCAAGGTAATCCAATTCATAAGAATAATACATGGAGAATCGGCACAAAAAAAAGCAACCTTAAATTAGTTAAATAACTAAAGAAAGGAGTATTAAAATGCGATTTATAATTCTTTTTGGTATTTTTGTGTATGCCAGTAGAACACAATCGATTGAACCAATAAATGAAAATATGTTTGTGTTTTGTTTTTTGGTTGTAACAATTTATGCGATTGTATTTGATTTAATGGATGCATTTAAAAAATAACAATTAACCAAGGAAAGGAGATTTATCATGATAACATTTAAATTTAAAACGAAATATGGTTATACTTCCGTTGTAGTGGAGTTCCCTAGAAAAGATCAAATTAAATTTAAACTATCACCGTTGAAAAATTTCCGTCCATTTCCAATTGATGTTTTTGCTGAGTATAATAAAACCCTATTAAATAAACAAAAGAAAGCCAGTGTAGTTTTAACTTGTGATAGTCATTTATTCTCAGCCTTTGAAATGTTTAAACTGAAAGAGAAAGCCAAGGAACTATTGCCAGTACCAGAACAGGCTATTGATTTAATCTTTGAACGTATTTCTAAAGGTGATTATTCAGTAGTTAGATAAATAAAACTTTAAGGAGAAATAAAATGAAAGAGATCATTGTTAAAAATCAAAAACAACTGGATAAATTACCAAAAGTATTCAAAAAAACAACTAAAATTATTATTGATGCTAGTGAACAAATTAATTTATTTTCTCACAGAGAAAACAGTATTGTTATACTGGTTAACAAAACAACAGTAAATATAATGTGGGGGAATTCCCAAGTAAATGTAATGCGGAATAATTCCCAAGTAAATGTAATGCGGAATAATTCCCAAGTAAATGAAATGCGGGATAATTCCCAAGTAAATGTAATGTGGGGTAATTCCCAAGTAAATGTAATGTGGGGTAATTCCCAAGTAAATGAAATGCTGGATAATTCCCAAGTAAATGAAATGTGGGGGAATTCCCAAGTAAATGTAATGCGGGAGAATTCCCAAGTAAATGTAATGCGGGAGAATTCCCAAGTAAATGTAATGCGGAATAATTCCCAAGTAAATGAAATGTGGGGGAATTCCCAAGTAAATGAAATGTGGGGGAATTCCCAAGTAAATGAAATGTGGGGGAATTCCCAAGTAAATGAAATGCTGGATAATTCCCAAGTAAATGTAATGTGGGGGAATTCCCAAACAACTCTTTTTGAAACAGCAATTGCAAGGTGTTATTCAAACAAAAGCAAAATAACTGCTAAACACAATTCAGTTATTATTTGTTTTGATTGTAAGCCAACAATAATTAAAGATAAATCAGTACAAGTAATCAAACAAAGACAATTTAAACACACAAAAGATTCATTTATTGATATTTATCCTATGGTTGATAGTGAACATATTCTTTTGTTTAAATCCGTAAACCCCGAAACAAATTGTGATTTTTATACTGGCAAAATTAAATATAATGTTGGTGAAGAAATTATTTGTCCTGATTTTGATGAGGATAAAAATAGACAATGTGGAGGTGGTTTGCATCTCTCACCAAAACCTGAGATGGCATTAAAATATAATAAAGGAAAACTTTTAAAATGTAAGGTACATGTTGATGATTTTGTGGTTTATCCTAATGATATTACCAAAGTAAGGTGCAGAAAGGTGTTTGTTATTGGGGAATATAAAACAGAAAAGGAGAATTAAAATGGAGAAAAATAAAATAGAAAAAATATTTTTAAAACATACAATGGCAAACATAATTTTATGACTCCTGTAATAATTGATTATGGTTCAATTGACAATGATAAATATCTTTATGAATTATCAAGAGGTGAAGGAATATTGAATAGATCAAGCAAAATATATGGAGTTACTATTTTACAATTGGAAGATGATAAATATAAACCAAGTGAAGAATTATCTGCTGGTGGTTTTTATACTAGAGAAGAGGCTATGGATTATATTAATAAAATAGGAAAGGAATAATAATATGAAAAGAGAAATGGGTTGGTGGATTGATAATAAAAAAGAATATGAAATTAATGATAGAGTAATAACACCTCACGGAAAAGGCACGGTTGTTATTATTGAGGCTTGTGATTCTTCATTCAATTCAGTTAGTCATGATAATCCAAATGCAGTTGATTGGCGTTATGGAATTAAACATGATATACAGCCAACAGGGTTTAATTATTCCCCATTATATTATTATTCACGAGAAATAGGAAAGGAATAATAACATGAGGAAACATTCTACTGATTATACAGATAATGAACTAGAACAAATTGGTCAATCTATTGTAGAAGAATTACAATTGAAAAGAAATAAGAAAAGACGTTACAACACAATTGGAGGTGATAAAACCCCTATTGGTTTAGCTAGAACCATTATGAGAGTTATTGAAGAACAAGGTGAAACAACTGAAAGGAAATAATTATGAAAACAATGGTTAAATATGATCCTGATAATTATTCAACATATACTCATTTTCAATGTAAACAATGTCATCATATTATTGAACTACAGAAAAATGGAGGAACGGGATATGCTTTAAACAATAGTAATGAATTGATTTGTTATTCTTGTTGTGGGGAAAATGATAGACAAAGGATGATAGATAATAAAAAGATTGTACTTTATCTTGTAACTTATAAAGATGATTTTTTAAAGTATCTTGTAATCAATTGGCCGGGAACATTACGGATTCCAATTAGAAAAGTAAAAATTGGTAAACATAATATAGCTGGAACTAGAACAGATGTTTGGTTTGTATTTAATGGTTATTGGTGGCATGGTGTTAATTATGGTGATAACTCTCAAATCTGCCACTGTAAACAAACTAAAGAAAGGAGTAAATTAAATGGATGAATCAGAAGAAAGGGAATATTCTTTTATTGTTTCCATTCTTGTAAAGAAGAAAAAACAAAACAGAATTGTTAAAGCTACAAACCAATTGAATGCAAGATTTAAAATTTATAATCAATTGTTAAAGGTTGAGAAAATTAAAGATTTTGAAATCAAGGAAGTAAAACGGAAAGGAGAATAAATCATGTTGGAAATTAATGTGAATAAACAAGACCATGAATTGATTGTACAAATTGTTGATCGTTTTATTAAAATGTATAAGGAATATAAAAAAGATAAACTGGATATTGTTATGGATATTGCTTGTGTTCATACCAATATTATTCCGCTTCGATTGATTGATTTGCTAAATGCCAGTGTGTTTGATTTTACCCATGACATTTTTGGTATTAAAAGAAATTTGAATAGACAAACAATCAAATTGGAAAATTGTTTTCTTCCTAGATTTTCACAACATTCTAAATATTTTGTAACAAGGGAATTTGATGGCAGAAATTATGAAATTATATCAGAACACAACACACTGAAAGAAGCACAAGATAAGCACGCTAAACTGTCTGTTAATAAACAAGGGCAAATTATTGTTGATGAACGTGGTTTCTTTCCCTTTGCTATCCGTTCAGAAAGGCTTTAAAAATGGAAGAATATATATGTCCTTTTTGTTTTAAAAGATTGAAAATGGTAAACCATTTTGGTTTATATTATTTCATTTGTCCTGAAAATCAATTGACAGGAGATCATGTTTTTAAATTTGGTAGTTTTGCTACTGAACAAATACTTAAACGTAAATGGAAGGAATCTAAAAAATGAAAACCATTGATTATCTATTTCAAACCAAGAAAAGGGAAATGACGGAAATAGAATCCAGAATATTTATTCTTTTGTGTTTAAATGAAGGAGCTAAAGATATACATGAAGATATTGTTAATTCTTTTCTTTTTCAAGTATTGAAGAAACGTCTACAACATTTTCAAACACCTGTTACAGACCATTTGATTGCTTTTATTTCTCTGATTATTGATAATCCAGCTAAAGCAGTTATGTGGGCTTATACACTGAATAAAATGTATAAAAAAAGACAACAAAAAATTGATATAAAGATTTTTTCTGACTACGAATATTTTGCTGATGGTATTCCTACAGAAGAAGAGTATAAAAGAATATGGGGTTCTCAAAAAGTAAAAAGTGAATTTACTAAATCAGATAACGCACTGGATGATCCTGAAAATTGGCAATAAAAACCTATTTTGCATTGTTTGTTTTCTTACTTTTCTAAAAACCTGTGTAAAATCAACGTTTTAAAAGTTCTTGACAAGGTTGTAAATGGGGAGTAATATAAAATTCCCTACAAGCTGCTTCACTCCAAAAATCCAGAATGGAAAGGAGATTTCATTGAAATTCAATCCTTACCCTGAAGGAACCGTCAAACACATTTCTAAAGCAGAATATCAAAAATTAAATCCTGAGCATCGGCAATTCCTTGAACTGTTTGAACAAAGAAAACAATTAGAGCAACAACTGAAAGAAGTCAATGAGGTTATTGACAGAAGGGAGAAAGAATATCTTGAATTAATTGACCAAGGTAAAACGTTTTCATGGTGTTGGAAATGGATTTTTAAAAGAACCAATATTTCATGGAAGAAGATTTGTGAACAATATTTAGGAAAAAAGAAAGTACAGGAAATAGCTGCTAAAATACCAGCTACAAAATATCCCCATATTGGTATTGAAGGTTATCATCCAAAACCAAATAAAATGAGATTAAATTTAAAAAGGAGAAACACACCACCAAAATTTACCGATAAAGCTTTAGAAGAAGCATATCAAACAGGTTTAAAAGGTTTGCCTAATAAATATTCTGCTGGTGATTTAGTACTTGAATGGAATAGAGGTTTTGATAGATTTAAACAAAGAAAGGAGAATAAATCATGAGCAAAAGTGTTGAGGAGAGTCTATTTATTATTTTTAAAGATGATCCAGAAATTCAGAACAAATTAAAAGAAAAACTAATACAAGCAATTGATGATATTGAAGTTAAAAATTTCACAAAAGCAATTGAAAATATTGTTAGAAATGCAATTGAAGATGATGAAGAAATCTATGATGTTGTGATGAAATTATCTAGAAAAATAATTGAAGAACAAATTTTAAAAAAACTCAAAGTTTAAATGAAAAAACACCATAAAGTAAAACTACCTGTTTGGAAAGTTTATTTATATACCCTTGCGCAACGGTGGCGACGGTATAAATGGATTAATATGGGTATGGCTGACTTTGGCCTTACCAATAAGGAAAAAGGTATTCTACATGGGATGCAGCATAAATATTTACGAAAGGAGGTTTTGCGATGCGTTAAGGCTGTTCAGTATTTTGAATTGGTCAAGATAGTGCTTAGTAGCAAACTCGCAATTGCTACCAAGGAAGAGATTGAGGTTGCGAATAAATTATTTCTAGCCTACAAAATTAATACAGGAGAATTAATCATGGAACTGAAACAACTCAAGGAATTCGCTAAGGAAGTTGGTCTTGATGCAAAGAAAATCAAAAATTTGGATGAAGATGAATTGACTCTGGAAATTCTGAAGAATATTGATGCTGAAAAAGCTTATTCGGATGAATTTACGGAATGGTATGATGATCTTCCTGATGAATTGTTTGATGAAGCTGATGCAATTGAAGAAGATGAAAAACCGGCTAAAGGTAAAAAAGGTAAAGCTGAAAAGGAAGAAGAAAAGGAAGAAGAAAAGGAAGAAGCTGATTTTTCCGAATTGCGTGAAGCTATTGATGAAGCTACAGAAATTGATGAATTGGTTGAATTGGCACAAGATGAAGATTATGAAGAAATCTTCAGTGAAATTGATACTGATACTAAATTGGTAAAGAAATTGAAAAAAGCCATGCTTGCAGCAATTGATGAGTATGAAGAAGGACAAATGGAAGCAAAAGAAGTAATTGAAAAAAGTGCTAAGAAAATTGTAGACAAGGTTAAGGGTAAAAAAGCTAAAGAAGTTGAGGAAGAAAAACCAGCTAAGGGCAAAAAGGAAAAAGTTGAAAAAGAAGTGTCAAAAGGAAAAGGGAAAAAGGCCAAAGAAGAAGAAAATGATTATGCTGAATTGATTGAAGCAATCAATGAAGCTGATGATGCAGAGAGTTTGAAAGAAGTTGCCGATTCAGTTAAGGAAGATAATCCTGAATTGTTTAAAGGTATTTCTTTCCGCTCTGGTCGTGGTAAATCACCTTATCGGGAAGATGTTAAGAAACTGAAAAAAGAAATGTTGGATCGTTTGGAGTCCAGTGAAGCAGAAGAAGCTGAAGAGGAAGTAGAAGAAACTGCTGAATTGGATATTACTGAGGAAGCAGTTAATGATGCTGTTGAAGCAGAAGATAAAGAAACCCTAAAAGAAATGTGTGCTGTACTCAATATTAAATTGGGTATTCTGGAAAAGAAATCGGTTGATAAAATGGCTGAAAAGATTTTGGCCGTACTTCCCAAGGAATCCAAGAAAAAAGGCAAGGAAGAGAAAGGTAAGAAGGAAAAAGCCAAGGGGATTGATAAAGGTGAAGAATCTAAATCTCTTTTCCAAATTGTCGAAGAAATGGTTGAGGCCGGAGAAGATGAAAGTGATATTGTAAAGGCTGTTACACCAATTCTTACGGAACGTGGTAAGAATAAATTTGAAATTAAGAAACTGGTTAAACAAATGGTAGCTGTAGTTGAAGCTGCTATGGGAGAATAATTCCTATTAAATAAATTGAAAGGAGTTATTAAATATATGGGTCGATAAATTAACTACGACATAAATCGGAAAAGAAAGGGAGAATGGGGGTTTATATTGCCCAAGATATAAACCCCCTTATTATAATGGACCTGTAGATCAACTGGCAGATCTCTCCGCTCATAACGGAATTGTTACAGGTTCAAGTCCTGTCAGGTCCACCATTAAATAAAGGATGAATATAAATGGATAAGAATTATATGTTGCAGGTTTATATTCCCGTTATTGCCGTTGATGATGTTGATGCTAGAATTAGAGCTAAAATGATTGTGGCTGATCTAATTGAATGTATTGATAATGATGAAATAAAAGCGGTGGGAGTTACCAAGGTTAATTTAAAAGAAATAAGAGAAAATCAGGAACCAAGAATTATTGGCTTTAAACCTTGCCTTGATTAAATTTAAATAAATATGGGAGCGTGGTGGAACTGGAAATACACTACGGCCTTAAAAGCCGTCGCCCTTGAGGATTGCGGGATCGTGATCCGCCGCTCCCACCATTAATTAACTAAGGAATTAATATAATGTCTTTTTATTTTCCAATACCATCATTAAATAAAAAAACTAACAATTCAAAATTTGATTGTAATAAATGTGGTTTGAAAAATAATAAGATTGATAATCCAGTATTGGAAATATATCAAGGACCACAATATGATGGATTAATTATATTGGGCCAAAAGGTATCCAAAGAAGATGATGAAAAAGGCAAACCATTTGCTGATTCACGATCTAAAATTCTCAGAAGTATTGCTATTAAATTTGGTATCAATCTAGCCAAACAATCGGCAATGCTTCATGCTGTCTCTTGCTATAATCCTTCCAAAAAGAAAACCTCGGATACACATTTTAAATGCTGTCAAAGTATTTTGGATGCACGTCTTAAAGAGTTAAAACCTAAATTGATTATTTGTTGTGGTGAAATGGCATTTAAATATTTATTCAACCTGAAAAATAAATATGCCATTTCCAAACTTAGAAATAGAATTATACCTAATTATGAATATAATTGTTTGGTATTTCCAGTTTATGATCCTTACAATCGGGAAATGTATAGTAAGAAAAACGGTATTGATGAATTGAATTATTATTATCAACATACTTACAAACGTGACTTGGAAAGAATTTTTAAGTTTTGGAATAAAATTGCCTACAAACGTACCGAAGTCAAAAAAATATTGCAGGAACGGAAAATACTTGAAGGTATAACTATTACCGAAGTTAAAACAGTAAAAGAAGCCAAGCAATTATTTAATTTATGGAACCAATGTAAAGAGATTGCTTTAGACTATGAAACCACTAATCTGTTTCCTTATGACCATTACTTTGAAATAATCTATATTGCCTTTGCTAATAAGCAAAGTGCATGGGTATTCCATGAGGATTTTTGGAAGAAGGATAAGAAAATAGAAATATGGTTTCATTTGCAAATGCAGAAATTACTAACCAATAAAAATATTTGTAAAGTTATTCAAAATAGTAAATTTGAAGATTTAGCCAGTCGGTTTATTTTTAAAATTAAAAGAATTGAAAATATGTTTTGTACCATGTTGGCAACCCATGTTATTGATGAGCGGGAAGGTTGTACTTCCTTGGATTTTCAGAACTTGGTAAGGTTTGGAATTCCACCATATAATGAGACTATTAAGAAATATTTGGAAACCAGTAAAAAATCCATTGATAAAGAAGATAATGATTCAGAAGAGGAAGATAATGATGATGTTGGTAACTATACCTTTGAAAAAGTAAATAAGATTCGAGAAGCACCAAAAGAAGATATGATTCAATACAATGCTTTAGACGTTATCACTACATTTAATAATTTTTTATTGTTTCGAAAAGACTTATTTGATATATATCCCAAAGCCAAGGAAAATTATGAATTCTTATATGATGGTCATATGTTGTTTGCTGATATGACCCAAAGGGGAATCAATATTGGTGAACAGGAATTGAATGAATTTGAAAAGTTTCTGGATAAAGAAATAGAACGAATTGAAGCAGAAATTGAATCAATGCCTGAAGTTATTGAGTTTAACAAATACCTTGAGAACAAAACAGGAAAGACTAAAAAGAAGAAAGAGGAAAAAGATTTACAATCTTTATGTTTTGAAAAACCAAAACGTATTTCTTTAAGGAGAAGATAAGATGGAAAAACTTATGGAACAATTAAAATTTAAAGTAATCATGAATAATAATGATGAGTTTATTTGTGAGTTGCTGTTGGATGGAAATGAAGATAATTTATATGTAAGAACAATTAAAGGGTACAATTTAACCTTTGATACTTGTGATATTTTAAGAGTAGAAGATATAATTGTATGATAAAACACAAACTAAAAAGAAAACAAAAAAGAACATACCAAGATTTAAAACTTTTACAATCTTTATCATTAGAAACAAAGGTACTTTATGCACAAGAGAAAATCAAAGAGTGGTATGAATATTGGAATGGAAATGTATATGTTTCTTTTTCTGGTGGAAAAGATTCAACAGTTTTATTGCATTTGGTTAGACAAATTTATCCAGATGTTCCTGCTGTATTTTCTGATACTGGTCTTGAATGGCCTGAAATCAGAGAGTTTGTTAAAACATTTGATAATGTTATGTGGGTTAAACCTAAAAAGAATTTCAAACAAGTAATTGAAGAATATGGTTATCCAGTAATAAGTAAAGAAGTTTCTTTAAGAATAAGGAAAATAAGACACAATCCCAATTCAAATATTAGCAAATATCATTTAACTGGATGGAATAAAGGTGTATATAAACAGAGAGCTAAGTTGTCTGATAAGTGGCATAAACTATTAATAGCACCATTTAAAATAAGTGAATACTGTTGTGACTGGATAAAAAAGAAACCTATATATATATATGAAAAACAAACAAATAGAAAACCATATATAGGGACAATGACCGATGATAGTGGTGTTCGTTTGGGTCAATGGAAAGAATATGGATGCAATAGTTTCACACTAAACAAACCACAAAGTAAACCATTGTCTATTTTTACAGAAAAAGACATTTGGAAATACATCCATACAAATAATTTACCTTATGCAGATATTTATAAAAAAGGAATTGGAAGAACTGGCTGTATGTTTTGTATGTTTGGCATTCATATGGAAAAAATTAATAGATTTCATATAATGAGAAAAATACACCCACAATTACATAAATATTGTATGGAGAATCTTGGAATACAAAAAGTTCTTGATTATTTAGAAATTCCATCAACATTACCAAAAAGATACAAATTGAAAAGAACTAAACCAAAACGTATTTCTTTAAGGAGTAAATAACATGAGACTGATAGTTGAATGCCCTTTTTGCTTACAAGAATTAAAATATAGTGTTGAAAATAAAACACAAGAAATTAAAATAACTTTTGAACCATGTCAATGTAGAGATAATAAAAATGGATTAATTGATAATATTCATTTTCAAGAAGATAAAAACTGGAAAAAAACGGAACCTGAATTTAAAAAAGGAGATATTATTAAAATACATAACATGCCAAATTCTGATTTGATTTATGAAATAATGGAAGAACCAGAGTATGATGGCATGTGTTGGACTTATTCAATAGAGGATACATTATTTGGTTTTAAATATACTGTTTTTGAAAATAAAATTGTTAAAAGATTGGGTGTATCATCATGATTTTCAATATTGCCAGCCCTGTACAAATGCAGCAATTTCTCTTTGAATTTCTTGAATTGAAACCAACTAAAGGGAAAAATGATAAGGGTAATTATTCGGTAGCAGAAGATGTATTGTTACATTACGCAGAAAAGGAAAATGTTGAGTTTTGTAAATTATTGATTAATGCAAGAAAATTGAAAAAAGCCAAGAATACCTATGTGAAAGGTTTTCGTAGACTTATTGCTAATGAATCAGATATTTTCTTTCATACTGATTTTTGGTTGCATTCTACTCGTACATATAGAAGTTCTGCTACTCTCTTCCAATGCCTTAAAGGGGGTGTATTAGTATTAACAAATAAAGGAAATATTGCAATTGAGGAAATTGTAAAAAGATATGAAAATAATGAACAATTTGAAGTTCTTACTCATGATGGTTCTTGGAAAAAAATTATTGGTGTGTATCGTAATGGAATAAAAAAGGTGTTTGCCGTATCTTCTGAAAGTGGTAATATGGTAACAAGTACGGAAAATCATCCATATCTAACAAAACGTGGATGGGTTCGTACAGACCAATTACTTAAAGGAGATATTTGTTATGAGTTTAGGTCACAGAACAAAGAATTATACAAGCCCAACTTATTACAGTTGGGCAGCAATGAAAAACAGATGCAACAGCAAAACAAGCAAAGATTATCCACGATACGGGGGAAGAGGAATAAAAGTTTGCACAAGATGGCACAAATTCAGATTTTTTCTAAAAGATATGGGAGAAAAACCAGAAAAGGGTTGGTCAATAGAACGAATAAATGTAAATGGCAATTATTCACCAAAGAATTGTTGTTGGGCAACCCCAAAAATGCAAGCAGACAATCGAAGAGTAAAAAGACTTTTAACTTATTTAGGAAAAACACAATCATTGGCAGATTGGGCAAGAGAGTATGGCATATCAACAGGGAGATTTCATTACCGTCTATCAATTGGTTTATCAATGAGGGAAGCATTAATGAAAATGTATCGGCCAACTTACAAGCGTTTGAAGAAAAAGAAATTGTAAGTATTATTCCTGCCGGTGAGTGTGAGACTTTTGATTTAACAATTGAAGATTCACACTCTTTTGTAGCAAACAATATTGTGGTACATAACACCATACCAAAACATGGTGATATTATTAATGGTGTTCCTTGGCATAATATCAGAAAAATTTTTACCAGAATTGAATTTTATAAACAGTATCAATGTGGGAATTATCAATTAAATCTCCAAGAGGGGATGCTTGGAGAGGTCGATTATGTTGGTGCTGAAGTTAAAGTAGCTGCCGCTATATCAGAAGACGACCAATTAATTGAAGATTTAAATAATGGTTATGACCAACATTCCCATTGGGCAGGAGTTATTTTTGGTATTAACAAATCAGTCGATGAAATAAAAGCAACCCATAAGGATGAAAGATTTCTTGCCAAGAATAATTTTACTTTTGCTAATTTGTTTGGTGCCAGTTCAATTTCCATGGCAGAGGAATTCAGGAAATCTGATTTCTATGTAGAATATGTAAAGAAAGCTTTTCAAAAAGCCAAACAGGTAAAAGGATTTGATAAATCTTGGAGTGATTTCTTTAAGGATTATTCAGAACAACACATTACTGAATGCCAAAAAGTTTTTTATAAACGTTATAGTGGTGTGGAAGAATGGCAAAAATGGATTGTTGATAGTTATTATGATTTAGGTTATGTGGAAAATCCATTGGGCTTCAGAAGACGTTATCCAATGAAACGTAATGAGATTATTAATTTTCCAATACAATCAACCTCATTTCATTTGCTGCTACATTCCTTGATTGAAACAGAAAACAAAATGCGAGAATTAGATTTGAGAAGTAAAGTTGTTGGTCAGATTCATGACTCTGGTTATTTCAATATCTTTAAAAATGAAGCTGAACAAGTCATGGATTTGGTTGAAGGTTGTATGACTATCAAACCCATGTTTAAATGGTTAGGAAAGGTTAAGTTGGAAGCAGAATGGGAGCTGTCAGATAGTAATTGGCTGGATTTAAAATTGGAAAATAAATTATTTGAAGCAAGACATATACCTAGTGAAGAAGTATTCAAAGAGAAATTCTTACATGGTTTTACTGAGGTAATGGGAATGGATACTGGTTTAATTGCTAAAATATTAGCTGGTAAAAAAGATAAAGAAGATAAACCATATCAATTAAAAGATTGGGAGTTTAAATATGTATGAATAAATTCAAAAGGTATAATTTAAAAATAAAATATAAAGAGGAAAATTTGACATTGGATGATTATCAACAAGGATTTAAAGCTAAAGAATATTTCTTTAAAATGAATAAAGATCATTTAAACATCATGGATAAAAACAAACAATTGGAATATATCTTTATGGCTGGTTTTTACGCTGGCAGAAAGGAGAAATAAAAATATGAAAGGAAAAAATATACGTTATTTAGTTGGTTGTTTTGATTCTGTAATGTATTGTCATAAATATAAAAAATGGTTACTTATGGATGATCCCAAATATGGTGAAGAAAACCACAAAGGTTATTCTTCACATAGAAATTGTAAAACTTTTAAATCAGCTATTAAACAATGTAGAAAATTAGATAATCTTGTTGAAAAGGGAAAGGGTATTTTTATTATGCGTTTTATCTACCCAAAAGGAAAAAGACATATTATTGATTTTAATTACCAAAGAAAGGAGAAATAAAATGAGTAGAAAAGCAAATGAAGATATTAATAAATTACCTAAATGGGTGCGGGAGGAGTTGGAAAAATTAAATAATAAAATAACTGTATTGGAAAAAAAATTAAATTTTATAGGGGTGAAATGGAAGAAAGCAATATTTATCTTACTTCTCCTTGGGATTTGAAAAGTGACAAAATATTTTTGGCAGAAAGAACTAATATCCATTTTGTGTTTGATAAAGAAAATAATAGAAAAAAAATAAGTGTAATGTTATTGCAAAGGGATAAAAAGGATGTGATTGAAATTTCTGGTGGTGATTCAATTACTATTGAACCAAGAGCAAGTAATATGATTTGGATTTATCCGAAAGACTTTTAACCAAAGAAAGGAGAAATAAAATGACAAGAGAATTAATGGAGAAAATTAATGACGGTATACTATCTGATAGTGAATTAGATGAAGCTATTAAATTCTATCGCAATTTGCTTGATAGTTTACTTTATTTTGGTGATGAATTTAATTTGTTTAAAAATGAAATACGTAGGAGATTATACAACTTGGAAACATATTATAATCATAGAAAAGACTCTTAATCAAAGAAAGGAGAAACAAAATGTCAGATATTAGTAAATATCTTTCCGCTGGATATGCTGCACTATATGTAGAAGCATTAGAAATTAAACGTGCAGTTAAATCCATTACGGTAAAACCACCATTTGAAAAAATTGAATGGAATATGGTTTCAGGTTTAACCATTGATAGTCAATCAGAAGATGCTGACCAACTATCTATTCTTCAGAAAGCAACTGAATTACAACAAAAAGCAATCATTCTGGAAAATTATGATTTCTTTTTAGAAAATCCTACAATTATTCAAATGTTCCTGAATAATTATGAATTGTGTAAAGCTAATCAAGTTTGTTTGGTAATTGTCGGTCATACCCCTAATAAAATTCCAACTGTTCTTAAAGAACTTATTCCTATTATTCAATTTAATTTACCTGATAAGGAAGAAGTAAAACTGATTGTCAGTACCATTTCTAAATCAGCAGAAGAAGATTTTAAACAATCTGAAAATTATGAAAAGGTAAAAGATCAATTTGATTTTTCCTATTCTGATGAAGTTATTTCTGCCTGTCTTGGATTATCCAATGAAGAAATTGAAAATGCTTTATCCCTGTCATTGATTGAATATAAACGATTTGATATTAAATCTATTCTTGACAGGAAACGACAAATTATAAAATCCACTGGATTTATGGATTTTATGAATCCTGAACCAATTGAAAATCTTGGTGGTTTGGATAAATTGAAAGAATATGTCTTCAAAAGAAAGGAAGCTTTTGTTGATGGTAGTAATAAACCAAAATTGCGTTCATTACTTCTTGCCGGATTAAGCGGGACGGGTAAGTCACTTTCTGCTAAATGCTTAGCATCAATTTTTGATTGGCCGCTTATTCAATTAGACATTGGAGCAATGAAAGGTGGTATTGTTGGGGAGACAGAAAAAAATGTAAGATTAGCTTGTAAAACAATTGATGCGTTCGGCAAGGCAATCATTCTGATCGATAAAAAAGCAACCTTGTCGATCTAAAACTCCCTTAATTGCTGGAAACCCCTTAGAGCCAATCAAACTACAACGTAACTGGAAACAGTAAGCGTGAATGTTTGAGAATTGATTGGATTGGGCAATCAGCAGCCAAGCACCTTTAAAATGGTGAAGGTTCAACGACTATCCATACGGAGTAGGATTCAAGTGAATCCGAAATGGGGAGTAATTGCCGAAATAAAAGGTAATTAAAGATATAGTCTGAACTTATAGGAAACTATAAGAGGAATAACGGAAACGGTTATTCCGTAACATTTGGAGGTGGATAAAGCGCTTGCAGGAGCAGGAGGACAAAATCTTGATTCAGGAGTTAGTCAAGGTTTATTTGGTACAATTCTTACATGGTTGAATGATCGTACATCAGACGGTATTATTGTAGCCACGGCAAATGATTTATCAAAATTACCTGTTGAATTTATGCGTTCAGGTAGGTGGGATTCTCTATGGTTTGTAGATACTCCTAATGCCAATGAAATTAAATTTATCCTTGAAATTATGAATAGACGTTATCATGCAAAACTACCAGTAAATGAAGAATTCTGTAAAGAATTAGCTGAGGAACAATGGACAGGTGCAGAAATTGAACAATTGGCTAAAGATTCTCATTTCGATGATTTGGAAACTGCTATGAATAATATTCCTTTATTGGCAGATTTCCGAAAAGATGATATGGATGAAATCAGAAAGAAAGCTAAACAGTTCCGTGCTGCTAGTAGTAAAGATGGTGCAATTAGGAAAAAGATTCAATTGAAACCTAAAACCGATAACAAGGCTGTTGGGGGTAGGAAACTTAAATTGAATTGAAAGGAGAAATAAAATGAAAATCAAATGTGTAGTTTATGAATGTCAAATAAATGCACAAGGGTTATGTTTAAGTGAGGATGGTGAAATCAGCCCTAATACATTGCTTTGTAAAAAGATTCAATGTGAGCATATTAAACGTTATGCTATGGAAGATACTTTACATGATCGAATGGTATTAGCCAATCTTCGAGAAGCTGTTAATAAAGATATGGTTGATAATTATGAAGTATACTAGATATTTGTTTTATTCTTTTTTGATTGTAGTAGTTATTGGTAGTTGGCTTTTATTTAATTTCTGGATAAATACTAAAGCAATAGAAGGGTTAAATAAACATTATGTAGTGGTGGATAAATCCATTTGGGAAAATCCCTTGGCAAATAGTTTATTTATTCCTTTGGGTTTGTATCTTGGCAAGAAGTTAATTGATGTTGTTTTCCTACGATTTGAAGATAAGAAAGGATAAATAAAATGAAAGTGAAAAAGATAGAAATTATTGAAGAGAAAAAATTTAAACCTTTTGCTATTAATATTGATATTGAAAAAGAACTAGATTTAGTAGAGCTTTGGGCTTTATTTAACCAAGAAAAAGACACACTTTTTCGTGCTATAGATGATAAATTTAAACTTGAGTATGCTGAGTCTTTTAAGGTTTCAAAAATGAATAAAGGACCAAAAGAGATTTGGGATATTTTAAACAAAAAAGTTATAGAATATGAGATGGATAATTATGGTGACGAAGAAGATGAATAAGAAAGGATAAATAAAATGAAAGTGAAAGAAATCAAAGTGGTTGAAAAAAAAAACCAAATTTAAACCTTTTGCTATTACTATTAATGTAGAGAATGAATTAGACTTGGTTGAGTTGTGGCTTAGATTTAATTCAAGTTTTGAACCTTTTAAAGAAGATTTAGATTCTTTTATTAAGCAAGAAGATAAAGAACTATGGAAAGCTTTTTTTGATACAGAAAATAATGATGCAAGTAATGAATTATGGGAACTACTTAATAGAAAAGTAGAAGAATTTGAACTTAAAAAGAAAGAGGTGTAATCATGAGTCATATCAGTAAAATAAATCTTGAAGTTAATAATCTTCCTTGTTTGGAAAAAGCAGTTAAAAAATTAGGTGGCACATTTCATAAAAATAAAACTGAATTTAGTTATTATGCAGGAAGAAAAGGGAAATGCCTCCATGCTGCTTCTTTCCCTAATTGTTCCTTTGATCTAGGCATAATTAAGGGTGAGAATAATGATTATGTACTTCAATGGGACTCATATTCTTCTGGAGGTTTATCAAAAGTATTAGGTGAAAATGCAAATAAACTAAAACAAACTTATGCTGTTGAAGTTGCAAAAAATGTGGCAAAAATGCAAGGATATATTTTTACAGAAAAAACAAAAGAAAACGGAGTTATTGAATTAAAAATAATGGTAAATTAAAAATGAATGATATTATAGGGAAGAAATTTGGGAGATTAACAGTAATAAAAAAAGACAAAACAAAAACATATAATTTTCTCTGCGTATGTGTTTGTGACAATAATAAAATAAGTTCAGTAAGAATTTATGCTTTGTTAAATGGACATACAAAATCATGTGGTTGTCTTACACGCGAAATCAGAGGAAATTTAAGCAAAAAGCATGGGGAAACAAAACATATTCTTTATAAATACTGGTCTTCCATGCGAAGAAGATGTAATAATAAAAACACCCTTGATTATCCTTTTTATGGTGGTAGAGGTATAATTCATGATCCTAGATGGAATGATTTTTTAGAGTTTAAAAAAGATATGTATTTTAAGTATATTCATGCCAAAAAGGTATATAGAAAAGAAATAACAGAAAAAAACTACCTGACCCTTGAAAGAAAAGATAGTAATAATAACTACACTTTTGTTAATTGTGTTTTTATACCAAAAAATCTACAGGGAAAAAATACAAGGAGAAATAAATGGTTTATAGCATTTTCTCCAAATGGAAAAAAATACAAAAGTAAAAACCAATCTGATTTTTCTAAAGAACACAAACTAAACAGAAAAAGTTTGAACAATTGTTTATTGGGGAAATATAAACAACATAAAGGCTGGGTTTTTAGATATCTAACAGAAGAGGATATATTGGAGAAATTTAAAAATGAAAGAAATAAACCTAATAATTAAACCAGATGGAACAATTCATTCTTTGTACTCAGATTTTCTTTCTGAGTTTGAAGGCAAAAAAGAAATAAAACGTGTTAGTGAAGTTGAGTTTAATGCAAATATTCAAAAATGGGTTGTCACAATTCTACACGGCATTTATACTGGTTGCTGTCTTCCTATGGCATTTGTTAAAAGGGAAGATGCTATCAATGCTGAAATTGAATTCTTTAATCAGGAATTATTCTCATAAAGAAAGGATAAAGTGATATGACTAAAAAAGATTTAGCTCAATTGTTTGTAGCTCAAATTAAATATTTTGAACAAACACATTTGAAAGCAGAATCAATTTTATGTGTTGAAATAAATGATGATAGAGGCGGAACAGGCACATTTGAAGTAACAATGGAAACGACCAAAGGGAACAAAACAAAATATTTTAAAGAAAATATATAGACAAAAGGGAGAATAATATGCCGGAAATTATTATAACAATTTCTCCAAAAGGAGAAATCCAAATTGAAGGTCAAAATTTTAAAGGGATAAGTTGTGAACAAGCAACCAAGAAAATTGAAGAAGCACTAGGTAAAGTCACCAATAAAAAACATAAACCAGAATATTATGAAACTGAGAAAATCGGAACTGGTGTAACTATTAAGAGGTAATCAATTATGAGTGTCCAAAATCCTTTTGATGACGATGATGACAATGATTTAGAAAATGCTCTTTTTGATATTTATGGGATTCCAAAAATAACTACTACATATATTGCAACAACTGAAACAAAAGAGCAAAAAGATATTCAGAAAATAAAAGAAAAATTTAAACAAAGAAAAAACAAAAAAGTTGATATCACTATACCTATTGTTGAAACAGTATTTCATAAATTTCAAAATAATTATAAATTTCAAAATAATCCAGCATATGCTTCAGATAGAGTTTTTCTTAGAAATTGCACAATAACTGATATAAAACAAAGTATTGTAACAAACCAAATAAAAATAAATGTATCAATAGAACATAATAATGACCATTTTAAAATACCTTCTTTGAGATATGCAAAAGGTCGTCTTGGTTTTACGATTGCTGATAAAAACAACACAAACAAAAATAAAACCTTTACTTTAGAAGGAAAAATAGAAAGTATAAATGAGGGGGATTATTCTTTTGAATTTATTGGAAAAAATATATCTGGCGATTTGTATATGTATTATCATACCTTAAAAGAAAAACAATTATTGGAAAAAACCAAGCAGGAAGAAGAGGAAAGGAAAAAGAATAGAATACTGACAAGGAGAATACATTTTGACTGATGAATATAATATTGAAGATATTAAAACAAAAGATTTAATAGTCGATGCAAAAACAGCCAATACATTTTTGTTTCCTGCAAAAATACATTACCCAAACAAAAATAAAATTATTACTATAAAAGAAGTATGTGAGTCTATTTCTGCCATAACAAATGTCAAAACTATAGATAATCACATAATATCACCTTCATCTATAGAAATTAAAATGATTACTTTTTTCCATTCTCTAACTGGTTTTAATTGGTTATCAGAGTTACAAACTGAAATAGGTTATCTGGTTTTTAAAGATAAATCATTTGACAATGTTTGTGGTTTTTTTAGTAATATGGAATATGGTATTTATGATAACCTTCATCAATATAGTTTTGTTTTCTGCGGTATTCTTGGTGATTTTACCAAAGAAATAAATGGTAGTGTCATAGATAAGGAACAAAAAGAAATAATTAAACATGTTAGATTGCTAAATAGGAAATTTACATTTTGATTGACGAAAAACCACTAAGTAGTTACAATGAAAATTCCCCTTCTTACAAAGATTGGAGGTAAAAATGAAAACGGGTAAGAGTAGTAATAAAATAATCAGGTTAAAATTAAATAAAAAAAGCAAACCTAAAATTTCTACTGGTAAATCAAATGAAATCAATATTTTCAATCTAGGCACCCTTCTTCAATTTGAAACCCATTGTTGGCAAGCAGTTAAAAGAATCCCCAAAGATAAAGCTAAAAAATATGGTAAAGATTTTGAAAATGGCTGGTTGAAAGCCAATAAAAATCTTATCAACCGTAAAAAATTGGAAGATATTCAATTCTGTATTACTGAAGCAAGAAAATTAATTACCTCTGTTGCTCTTCCCTTTCCAATTAAAGGTATTTATTTTATTCCTCTAGGCACTGTTGAAAAAATAAATACAGGTTTAATTAGTATCTTTGATGAAATGAAAGTAAAAATTGAAGAGTTTGCTAATCAATATGATGAATTTATTGGTGAAGCTAAAGCTGATATGGATGAAGAAATATTCAATGAAGCTGATTATCCAAGAAACATCAGAGAACGGTTTGGTATCTATTGGCGTTTCTTTGAAATGACTGTTCCATCCAGCATCACCAAAGAAATTAGAGAAGAGGAAACCAAAAGGTTTAATGACCTAATGCAACAAGCTAAAAAGGAAGCGGTATTAGCTTTGCGAGAAGGATTTGCAGAAATTGTTACTCATTTAACTAATACTCTTTCCGGTAAATTAGATGGTGAAGAAAAACGTCTAAGAGCTTCTTCTATTGATAAAGTTACGGAATTTTTCAACGAGTTCCAAAATAAAAACGTATTTAACGATAGTGAATTGGAATCATTGATTACCAAAGCAAAAAATGTGGTAAAAGGGGTTACTCCCAAAGATTTAAGAGATGATGAAGCATTGACTAAAACCATTAATAAACAATTGGGGGAGATTAAAAAAGAATTGGATGCTTCCACGGAAAAAGTCAGACGTAAATTTTCTTTTTAGAAAGATAAAATTATGATAACAAAAGAAGATCTACAGGATTTAATGGATGACCTTGCAGAAACACATAAAGGAAAAGTAGGTACATTTTATGGTATAAACCTTGAAGATTTTACTAGGGAAGAACTTATTCTAATTATCATGGAAATGGCAGTTACAACAGAAACCAAATGTAAAACATTACAAAAACAAGACATTATATATTCTTCCACAAATAAAATAAATAATCTTTTAAAGGAGGATAAGTAGCATGGATATTGTAGATATGATTAAAAATTATACTTTGTGTGTTTATATTTTCTTCACCATTTATTTTTGGTTTTTCTTATTGAAGTTTATTCATTGGAAAATAAAACAAGAAAGACAAATAAAGACCTATCATTTTATTTTTCTGATAATAACAGCCATCACCACCCCTGTTATTTGGCCTATATTATCAGCTAAGTTTCTTATCAATTATATGAACCGAGGATAAACTATGAAACGAATGAATTTACAAAAAGAGGAAAGGAAGGAGGAAGATAAATCAGGAATACTGGATTATATTTTAAATAATCTACCAATTGATAAGTTTAAATTAGAAGAAGAAGCCACCAAACAGGTTACACTTATGGAGAAGATTTCCAATTTATTACCTAGAGCCAGAGAATTATCCCTAGCTGCTAAGAATAGATTAGAAGTTATTGAGTCTGATTTAGCCAAGGAAATAAGAAAAAACCCCAAAAAATACAAATTAGATAAAGTAACAGACACAGTGGTCTACAAAGAGACAAAAACACAGCCAGAATATAAACGAGCGTTTTCTTCTTATCTGTTTGCTAAAACCAAGGAAGAACAACTATCTATTCTTTTAAATACTATTCAAGAACGGGGAAGGATGATAAAAACACTTACAGAATTGTGGTTGAATAATTATTATACTTCAGAAACATATGTTGTTAAAAAACGTAAAAAACCACTTTCTCTGGATGATTCAGAGGAATAAAACAACCAACTGAAAGGAAAGTAAAACAATGGCACTGAAAAAATCACTTGGTAAAAAGTCTGGTGGATTAAGGAGCAAATTTAAAAAACGGGACACGACAATACTTGAAAAAATGTATAATGAAAGGGAAGAAAAAAGTAAAGCTGGTGGTGGTGGTAAATCCTGCTTCAATCAGGAAATACTGGAAAAATTCAATGTAAAAGAATTTCGTCCTCATATTGGTGATAATTACATTGAAATCCTTCCGGCGTCTTATGATGCAGATACACCTTATGTTTTTGAATGCTCTATACATTATAGTGTTGGTGCTTCCTTTGACCAGTTTGTTTGCTTGCAACGATATAACGGTAAAAAATGTTATCGTTGTGAAGAACAACAAAAGATGTATCGGGAACACCCTAAAGGAACTAAACCCACCGAAGAAATTAAAGCTTTGTACCCCACTGATCGGGCTATCTGGCTTATGTGGGATCGTACTGCTGAATTAGCAGAAAATGAAGACCCCGAATATCAATTGAGTATTTGGGCAGCACCTAAAACCAAAGCACATGCTGAAATTCAAATCCTTGTCAGAGATAAACGTAAAAAAACTACTTTGGATATTTCTGATGTTGAAGAAGACGGAGAAGGCAGAACTATTAATTTTGAAATGATTCAAAAGAACAAGGGTGATTTTCCTGAATATAAAGGATTTGCTCTTTTGGATCGAGAAGAACCCATTCCTGATGAAATTCTTGAACAATTGGATGAAATCATTTCTGCTGCTGAGGAAGGCAATTATAAACATCCTCTGGAAATGTTTCTGCACATTCCTACCTCTGAAGAGGTTAAAGTATCCATGATGACTGCTATGGATAATGAAGAGGAAGACGAAAAACCAAGTAAAAGCAAAAAGAATAAGAAACAAGAAGAAGATGAAGAAGATGAAGAAGATGAAAAACCGGCTAAAGGAAAAGATAAAAAGAAAAAGAACAAAGATATTGATGAAGATATGGTAGCTAAACTTGAAGAGTTAGAAGAAGATTTGACAGAAATGAAAGACTTCAAGTTTAAAAAATGGTGTAAAGAAAATGATTATGAAGAAGCCCTTGAAATAAAAGAACGGGAAGAAGCAGTTGAAGCTATTGTTGATGATTTGTATTCTAAAATCGTCGAAGGTGAAATTGAAGAAGATGATTTGCCATTCTAATGTGTAATTAAAATAAGAATAAACAGGTATGGATAATGCAATAATAAAACCATACCTGTTTATTTATAAAAAGGAGAATATGATTTGAAAAAAATCATTGTTCTACACTTTTTATCTGTTGTCTTTAAACTGCTGATTATCTTTGTTTTGTCTTTCAATGTGTTTATTAAATTTAGACATATTGAGGAAAAAATGCCTTTACCTTTTGTTATTGTAGAAAAATCAGTAAATGATCCAAGGTTTCAAGAAATAAAAGACACGTTATTAAAGCTAGGTTGTGCCAATAAATCTGTTGATAAGATAACCACAGCAATTTTAGAAGGAGCAGATAAAATCAAAATTGATCCAAAATTGATTGCAGCATTGATTAGAACTGAATCAGACTTTGATAAGAAAGCTGTATCAGAAAAAGGCTATAAAGGTTTAATGCAAACCCCGATAGCCACCAAACAATGGGAAGATGTTGATATATTAATTGGTTGTAAAATTTTAGAGGAAAAAATAGGTTATGCCAAAGGCGATATACGTTTAGCTTTAGCTTTGTATAAGGGCGGCAATAATCCTTTGGCTAAGAAACAAGCGGAACACGTTATTCAATTATACAGAAGCCTATAGACAACTAGGGAAAGAAAGGAAGAGGAAAATGGAAATCCAAAACGATGTAAGGAAATTCACAACCGGTCTAAGTAATAAATTTCATACTTATGGCTTGTGGACTTTGATAGTTTTTCTAATTGGTTTTTTTTGTGGTATGGTAGTTTTTGAAAAACGATACGATAAAAAAATGTCTGATAGTATTCAATTAAAAGGTATGATTTTTAATGGTGAAGTTTATGATATTCAAAAACGTGTAATCCAATAAGGAGAAAATGAAAACAATGGGACGCCTTAATTTAAAATCTGATAAAGCTAAAACTACTTTAGCTACTGCTGAAGTTAGAACAGTAAAAAAGAAATCTCTAAGGAAAACTCTTACAGAAGAACCAAAAGAAGAAAACAAGCGTATTGATTATTTGAATACAGGTTCAGTTATTCTTAACCTTGCTGCATCTCAAAAAGGTCGTAGAGGTGGTTGGGCAAGGGGTAGAATTATCAATCCAGTTGGTGATGGTAGTTCAGGGAAAACACTATTAACATTGGAAGCCTTTGCTAATGCCTTTTACACTCTTAAAAAGTTTGGTGATATTCCTTCGTATGCATTTCCAAAAGTTAAAAAACTGCTTATGGTTTATGACAATGCAGAAGGAGTGATGGATTTTCCAATTGAAGAAATGTATGGTAAGGATTTTGTTGATGCAGTTGAATGGATTTCTTCACCAACTTGTGAAGCAGGAGGAAGAAACATTCAAAGGAGAATTCAAAACCTTAAAGATGGAGAATGTTTATTATATGCGTGGGATTCAATTGACGCTACAATTTCTTCCGCCCAAAAAGAACGTAATGTACAATCGTTAAAAAAAGACAAAGATGAAGAAGATGCTTATGGTACAGAAAAAGCTAAATATTTTTCAGGCGGTTTCTTCAATCACCTTTGTGAATTGCAGCAAGGTAAAGATGCAACCATATTTGCTATTTCACAAATCAGGGAAAACATTGGTGTTAAGTTTGGTGATAAATATAAAAGAACTGGTGGAAAAGCTTTGGACTTTTATACTCACCAAGTTCCTTGGTTAAGAACCAAAAAGAAATTAAGCAAAACATTTAGGTCACAGGAAAGAGTTTACGGTGTTAGGGTTGAAGCTACATTTAAACGTAATAAATGTGCCAAACCATATCGTGATGCTGAATTCTGTATCTTATTTGATTATGGTTTGGATAATATTGGTTCAATGGTTGATTATTTGTTTGGTCCAGAAGTAAAAATTATTAAATGGAATGATGAAAATTATAAACGAGAAGAATATATTGAGCTGATTGAAAATGATAAAGATGAATATGAGGCATTGGTTGATGCTGTAGAGAAAGATTGGAATGAAATAGAACAAGCCATTAAACCAGAAAGAAAAAACAGGTGGGATGACTAATTATGAATAAAACAATCAAACCTTATATGCTATCTGAAACTCAAAGGAATTTAATTGATAAATTGAAAAAAGGATGGTATTTGAAACAGGATCGTTTTACTTTCATGTGGGTTATTATTGATGAAATAAAAGGAACCGCTATTCGTATTAATAAAAACTCAATCAATAATCTTATCAGTGTTGGTGCCTTAGAAAAAGTAACTTCTAAAGATAAAGACTTTAACAGGTATGTTGAATATTACGATTTATATACTCTCTCTAAAAAAGGAGAAAGTCTATGAAAGAAAAAATTATTAAAAGTATGATTACAGCTTTGCAGCTAACTACTTTACTTGGTCTAGTATTGCTTTTTATAATTCTTTATTTTAGCAATTCTGCTAAAGCTGAAGATTTAGTTATTTACACTGAGAAAGATTCTTTTTATTATTCCAATGTAGACAAGGATAATGGTATTATTCTCCCCAATGATGAACCTGTATTAGCTGAGGAATTGCTTAATCTGGAAACCAATGGTAGACCCTATATTACTAGAGATGGTCAGGAAATTTATAAAATTGACGATGATAGATTCTATATAGAATCAGAGGATGAATGATGCCAAAAATAAAATTGAAATCCAGTGAATGTGGCAATTATCAATTTTATTCATTGGAAAACTTGGTGGCATTGTGGTGTCTTTATTTTTATAACCATATAACCGTATTGGTTTTGTTTGATGCTAAAGATGCCTTTGATAAAATACCGGCATTGAATATTTTGAAACGAGATAATTTTAAAATATATATGTTGGGATCTAATTCAGAATTTGGATTTATTGTTTTTGAATCGCCAGAAAAAGCCAGAGATTTTGTTTATGGTTTTGAATATAAACATGATATTCGTTGGTCAATCTATCATCAAGGAAAACTGCATGTTAAATCCAAATGAGATAATGACTTTAGTATCACCAGAAAATGTTTCCATACTTTTAAAATATGCCAAACAAACGCCTAATAATGGTATATTTGTTGAAGTAGGTGTTTATAAAGGTGGAACAGCTTATTATTTAAATGAGATAACAAAAGAAAGGAAAACTGAATTATGGCTATTTGATACCTTTGAAGGTATGCCTGAAAAAACTGAAGGAATTGATCTTCATAATGTGGGTGATTTTTCCGATTGTTCTTATGAAACTGTAAAATCATTGGTTCCTGAAGCTAGAATATTTAAAGGGTTTTTTCCAGAAACAATTAAAGATATTTTTCTTCCTGATATTTCTTTTGCACATATTGATTGTGACCAATATGAAAGTATTAAAAACTGTATTCAAATTTTAATTCCTTTTTTAACAATTGGTGGAATTATGTACTTTAATGATTATGGTTGTTTAGATGGTGCTACCAAAGCCATAGATGAATTTTGTCCAGAACGTCAAATTATTGAAAATGGTAAAGCTGTATTTATTAAATAATAAAGGTATTTAAAATGCAATTTTATATTTTTGATATCATCTTTGTAAGTTTCCAAAGAACAGCTTTTGACAACTGTAGTGAGGAGATGGAAGATACTATTTTTTTATTGCCAACACTCTTTGTATCCATTAGTAAATATTCAAATTCTATAAGCTTATCTTTTGGAAATATATGTATTGAATTTGGTTATCTTAAAAATGTGGAGGAGGAATAAATGGCAAAAGGAGCAAACTTTGAAGGGTCAATAAGTAAACAATTATCTTTATGGTTCACAGAAGATAAAGAGGAGTCAACTTTCTGGCGCACATCTGCAAGTGGTGCTAGAGCCACTATGCGAAGAAAGGGAAATAAAGATGTTCAAATAGATGACTTTGGTGATATTAAAGCCGAGTCACCCCTTGGAAAACCATTAACTGATTTCTTTTCTATAGAACTAAAAACAGGTTACGCTAAGAAAGCCAAATCTAAAGCTAAAAAACATGATGGTAAGGAAGTTATTAAAATAACCAATTGGGATATTTTGGATATGGTTGATTCTAACCAAGGTAAGCCTATGTTTTATCAATTTTGGGAACAAAGTGAAAAAGACGCTCTAGCAGCTTCTAAAGAACCCATGTTAATCTTTAGAAGAAATAACAAACAACCATGTATTTCCTTATATTCTGATATTTTCAATACCATTATTAGAAAATGTGGTTATCCTGATTTTGAATTTTTAACATTGAATTTTTGTTCAAAAAATATGTGTTTTCCTTCTATCAGTGTTTGTAACCTTTATAAATTTTTTGAGTGGACTAAGGGAAAAATAAAAACAGTAGAAATGGATAATGGTATTTATCAATGTCCTTTTATAGTTTTTAATTTAAAAAGAACTGTTTATAAAAGAAATCGAGGTGTAAAATGAAACAAATTATTAATGCTTTAATTTTTGCATGGGTTTATGCTTTCTTTTATGATCTTATAAATTTTAAACATCCTTCAGCTTTGGGTTTTGTAGGTATAATAACAGGTACAACTATTTTTATAATTTTGATTATTTGTGGAGTGATATCAATATTTAATGATGATAAGGATTGAAATAATGGTAGATATTTCACAAGTAATAATTCTCATTTTGTCTGGTGCTTCTATATGGGCATTCGCTGGTAAACGTCATAAACTTGGCTTTATTTGCGGTTTATGTGGGCAACCTTTTTGGCTATATTCAACTTGGTCAGAAAAACTATGGGGAATGTTTGCTGTATCCATTTGGTTCACAATAAATTATATTCGTGGATTAATAAATCATCAGAACACATAGAAAGAAAGAGAGTTATGACAGAGGAAGACGTGAAAAAATACAGCCTATTTAGGCAGTGTAAAAAACACAACTGGCGGTTCATTGACAGCGTTGATAATGCTAGAAACCCAACTAAATGCCCACACTGTGTCATCGACCAACTCCGTGCTGAACTTGCAGAGTCTCAATTAGTGAGATCACAGCAATCTGATATGCTTAAACAAGCTGAAACAGATACACTACAAATGCACATTATTGACCTATCTACAATTATTGCCAGTCTTGAAACCGAATTGGCAGAAGCGAGCGAGAAAATTGTCAGTTTAAATGCAATGATATGGGTACAGGGGAATAGCGATAACAGTAATGTTATTTCTGCAAACAAACGATCTGAGAAAGCCGAAGCCCTTCTTGTCAAGTACGAGAGGGTGGTTGAAGCAGTAAAACCGATAGCTGTAACTTTAAATGATGATGATTGGTACGATTTACAATTAATTAACGCTCTCCGCGAACTCGACAAGGAATAACCTATGAAAATACTTTCTGAAAAAAATGTAAAAATATTAGATATTGAGTATGAACCAACTATTTTAAATAGACGTAATGTTGAAAATTATCTGGATGTAAAATATGGTAAAACTAATTGGTCAATCAGAACAATAGAGCCAAATATTTTGGGTGACACTAATAAATATAAGATGATCGTGGAAATAATTCAAAAGGACTAAATAAAATGTCTATATTCTCAGAAGAAAAAAAGATAAATCGAGAAAGAATAATTGTGCGGGAAGAAGGCTTTGCAGATACAATTCTACCTGTGCAAAAAGGTATTGATGCAATCAGATTATTTTGTTTAGATAATAAAATTAAAATTTTCTATCGTACTAGATATGAAGAAGATGGTCTAGCCATTTTTGAATTGGAAAAATAATCATGAATATATTTAAAAACAATCATGCTAATCAACGTTATCTGGAAAGAATCCATCCTGATATTGCTTCTAAAAAAGAAATTATAAAAGCTATTCAGGATACTAAGAAAATTCAATATTTCAAAAAATTAACTGAAACAAGAACAATGGCTTATGTTCATTTGTCTGATACCCAAATTGTTAAAGTAATTATTAATAAAAGAAAAAAAGAATTGGTAACAGTTCTTCCTTGGCAAGACATATATAAAACTGATATAGAAGTGTTTTCGGAAAAACTAGGTTATTTTCATGTGGAGCTTTATCCAGATTGTTATTTAGAAACAGGTAGTATTTCCACCTTTACTAAAATTAAACAAATTACTGATGGTTTCAATGAGAATTATATTCCTTTCAGTAGTTTGTTATTTGAAACAATTTTCTATAAAGCATGGCTAAAATATAAAAAAGAAGAAGAATATGAAAAAATTGATACTGAAGAAAAAACCAAAAAGGATTAAATTATTTAAAAAAGAAAAATATAAAGGTGCAGATGCTTTTCATAATTTTCTCGATAAACGATTATTGTTTTATGATGAACAGTTCAAAAAATTACCACCACTAGAAAACAATAAAAAATATCATTATAAAGAAAGGATGCCACCTAATGATTTTAAACTTAAAATAACTATATTTTCAGAATTTGGAGAGACTCAACTTCCTTCAGCAGTTTATTTACAACATCTTATTACAGTTGGAGAATGGTTTAAATTTAAAGTGTTATACCCATATTGGATGATAAAGAAAAATAATAAAATTAAACTAAGGAGAAAGTAACATGAATCAAAAAATGCAATTCGATGTAAATAATTTGAAAGATATTTCTTGCCCGTGTGGTTCTATTTTATTTTCACAAATTACCAGATTGAAGTTTGTTTCTAAATTACAAAGTCCTGATGGTAGTGAAGGTGTTCTTAAAGTAATTGGTTTGGTATGTTTAGAGTGTGGTAAACCTGAAGCTGATGCAATACAACATTTTGAAAATAAACAAAAAGAAGAGTTTGATTCTAAAGTTATTTCTTTACACAAATGAAAAATGAAATAGTTTGTCCAGATATAGAAAAAATAAATTATAAAGTAAATAAAGGAAAACCAAATTTCCCTTTGAAACGTTGTGCAGAGCGTAGAAGACAGAATGCTAGTGGTTGTAAAGGTTGTATGGAAGGATTACATTGGGCAACTAAATATTATGTATGGTGGCCTATTTGGGAAAAAGAAAGGGAAAAATGAAAGCAAGAGATATTGTGGCATTAATTGTAGGTGTACCATCTTTTATTTGGTTTGGTTATACAACAAGTATTGAAGCAGCAATAGCTTTATTTCTTCTTCTTTTTGCTAATAATTTATCACAACAACAATTCATAATTGATAAAACAAATATTGTTAATGAAATAATTGATGATATTATTCAAAAATACTTTAAAAATTAAAGAGAATACAAATGTTAAAAAAACTGATTGTTAAAAACTTTCAGAAACACAAAGAAAAACAATTAAATTTCACCAAAGGTATTAATGCTATCATTGGTGAAACCGATCAAGGTAAATCAGCTATTGTTAGAGCACTTTATTTAATTCTTGAAAACTTACCAAGGGGAGCAGATAAAATATTTCATAAACATAATTCCAAACAACCTATGGAAATAATTGTTGAAGATTTCCAAGGTAACATTATTAAACGTAAAAAGAAAAAATATTATTTAAATGGAGAATTATTCAAAGCTTTCAATAAAGACGTTCCTCAACCTATCCGTAAACTGTTTCCTTTAAAAACCATCAACTGGCATAAACAATTAGATGGTCATTTTCTGATTTTAAATACCTCTGGAAATGCCGCAAAACAGTTGGGAGTATCAACAGGTCTGGAAGAACAGGAAGAGATTATAAAAGAAATAAAAGCCAGATTATCAGACAGTAAATCTGAATTAAAACGCTTGCAAGAAAACAACTATGATAACAAAAGGAAAATAAAAGAACTTAGACCAGTTGTTAGTTTATTACTACAAGCTAGAAATACTAAAGGAAAACAAAATCAATTAGAAGAATTACAAGAACAAATATCAGACATACAAGAAATAGTTTCCAAAGTAAAAAAATTGGACACACAAAAAAGCAAATGTGATATTGAACAATACCTGTCATATATAAAGGAAACCCTGCAATTTATAAAGACTTTTGAAGAAAATATTCAGCAGCAGCAAAATCTTGTTGACATATTGGATAAGTTGAAAGACACTGAGAACATTCCAGCAACAATTCTTGAATCTTATCTATCTGAAACAAAGCAAATTCTAAAATTGCTTCCTGCCTTAAATGAACAAGTAACAGCCTATAATGAAGTCCAACAAACCTCAGTAGCACTTAAACATTTAAACAGTGAATTAAACAAAACAAAAAGTGATTTGGTAGACAAAGAAAAAGAAAAAAAGGAAGTGGTAAAAAATATGGGTATGTGTTGTGAATGCCCATTACTTTAATTTGTTTCAGGATTAATTATGTTAATTACCTTTGCAGGCGATGCACACCTTACCGGAAAAAACCCAATAGCGCGTTTAGATGATTTGACTGAAACCCAATGGGATAAGTGGGAAGAAATAGTCAAATTTGCTAATGATAAAAATACCCCTATTATTTCTTGTGGTGATTTATTTCATGTCTCAGTTGTTGCTAATTCCATTGTCAATCGTTTTGGAGAAATACTTAATGAATTAAATAACCCTCTTTATTGTGTTTTTGGTAATCATGATTTACTTTATCATTCGCTAAATCTATGGAAGCAAACCTCTCTTGGAGTGTTATTACAAAATAACCCCAACATTAAACATATCTCTGAATTTAAAAATGATTATGGTATATCTTGGGATTATCAAGATTGGGATCAAGAAATTACAAATAACAAATCTAAACTTCTTTTATCCCATAAAGCTGTAATTAGTAAAGAACAAGAACAATCAAATTATTGGATTGCTAATGATATATCTTTTGCTAATGTTGTTGGTTCTTGGTCTAAACAATATGAGATAATTTTATGTGGTCATTGGCACATTCCTTATAGTTTTAAATATAAAGATACAAGGGTTATCAATGCCGGTCCAGTATCTCGTATTAATGTTGAAGATAAAGTAAATCCATCCATCTGTTTAATAAATTTAAAATCTGGAATTTTTCAAAGATTTCCTTTAAAATCGGCTAAACCTTTCACAGAAGTTTTATCTTCCAAGCATCTTGCTAATAAGGAGAATAATTCAGAAAATGTAAAGAAATTCATCGAAGCTATATCTAAACAAAGTGGAAAATATAGTTCAACCTTTATGGAAGAATTAAACAGGCTGTTGCTTGATGATGATTTAGATAATGAATTAAAAGAATTACTAATAAATATCTTAGCAAAGGTTGAAGAAAGGAAAAATAAATGACATTTAAACAGATGATTGAAAAAGATTATACCTTACATTCTAGTAATAATAACAAAGATATTGTGACATATGTTCACAAGAGACATATCTTCTTCCTTATTATATATGAGAAACAGGAACAAGCTATTCTTGAGGGACATCTTGATTTAATTACTTTTAAATTGGGGCCATTTAGCGTACCTAATAAAAACTTTAAAAACTTTGAACGGCAAATGATTCACGTTATTACTAAATTAGAGGAAGTAAAAAAAGCTGAGTAACAAACAATAAACTTTATTTTAATTAAGGGAGATTTAGTCACAATGCAAGTATTAAATCCTTCATTTGAAATTGTACAAGCTTTGTCTTATCAGGAGATGCTACATATTATTGAAAGTGCTTATCGTATTTGTTATGCTTCAGAACCGAAAGGAGATAGTGAAGAATTTATCAGAACCAAAATGAAACTAGGTCACTACACACCACTTGAACATTGTATTATTTCTGTTGACTTTATTAATGATCGAGGAATTTCACATGAGCAAGTCCGTCATAGAATTTGTTCTTTTTCCCATGAAAGTACAAGATTCTGCTCATACAATAAAGATAAATTTGGCAATGAAATAAAAGTAATTTCCCCCATCTTCTTTAACAGAGAAGACCTGCCTACCAAAGCAGTAGACTTGCCTATTCCTATTTATAATGATTCAAAAAATAAATGGGAACTTGTTTCATCTGAAACAATGTTGAAAATGTCTAAATTTGACGCATGGTTTATTGCTTGTCTTTATGCAGAATACTTCTATATGTTGTTGCTGAATATGGGAGCAACAGCACAAGAAGCTCGTTCTGTCCTTCCTAATTCTTTAGCTACTAAAATTCGTATTACAGCAAATCTTAGGGAGTGGCGTTTGATAATGCAACAAAGGGCATTGGGTACTACAGGTAAACCCCATCCACAAATGGTGGAGGTCATGCTTCCATTACTTAAAGAATTTAAATTACGTTATCCAGTATTCTTTGACGATTTGTTTATTTAATATAAGGAGAAAGGTATTTTATGGCTATCAATGTAGTCAAGGAACGAAAACGTTTAGAGAGTATTAAAGATCAGTTAGAACAATTAAAAGAAAAACAAAGGGAGTCTGAAGCTGAAAAAAAACATCTTATGAAAAAACTAAATGAAGATTATGAATGTAAAACCTTGGAGGATGCTGAAAAACTATTGGAGGAACTAGAAGAGGAAATAGAAATATTAGAAAAAGATATAACCAAAAGAACGGAAAAAATGCTTGCTGATATGAGAAAGGAAGGACTTATGGAATGAATTTAGATAAAGCTATAAAAATACTAGAAAGCAAAAATACCGAATTAAATCTAACAATCAACAATTATAAAAGTAACAAGGATAAAATTGAAATAGTAAAAGAAACCATTTCAAATTTAGAAAAAATACAAAGATTAGTTATTGATGTTGGACAACAATCCCAGCAAAATGTCATTGGTTATATGGAGGAAACCATTACATTAGCTTTACAAAGTATCTTTGGAGAAGAATATAGTTTCAAAATTGTCTTTGAAATGAAACGGGATCAACCTGAATGTCATTTCTATGTTAATAAAAATGGATTATTACTTGAACCACGTTCCGATACAATGGGTGGGGGTATAATTGATGTTGCAGCATTAGCTTTGCATGTGTTAGTGTTAATACTAGAAAAGTCACCACCTATATTAATTGCTGATGAACCTATGTTGAAAAATGTCAGTAAAGAACATTTACCTGCTGTAGCAGATATGTTGAAAAAACTGATAAAAGAATTAAATATACAATTGATTATGGTTACGCATATACCGGAACTAATTGAGATAGCTGATAATGTCATTGAAATTTCCAAGGAGTGTGTCAATGAAAAACCTTCCCTTAGTAAAGCCCGGAAAATACGAAAAAGCCAGTAACATCATTTTGGACAGACCTGAAGTAGTTTTTGGAATTGAACATCATCCTCTATTTAATAAGTTTAAACGCGGTGATATTTTTCTATCCACTAACCCAATGATGCTAGGCAAAATGATTAATGCTGTATCAACCATGTATAGCGTTGACCGTAAATCTGAGTTTTCTCATTCTGGTTTTTTTATTAATGACATTGAAATACTTGAAGCCTCTTATACAGTATCAAAAGATAATTTTATTACTAAATATGAGGGAGATAATGTTTTAATTGGTCGTCTTGTTGGTATGACTAACAAATCCTTTGATTTAGGTATGGAAAAAATCAAAGAACATATAGGTCAATGGTATCCTTTTCATCGTTTAGCTCTTCATTTATTTAATCTATCCCATATCATTCATTGGAATAGATTGGTATGTAGTGAATTGGTTTCAAAGTTTCTATTTGGTGCTGGTTTGCGTGATTACAAATATTTTGGTGTGACTCCGGATCACTTAGCCGATGAAATCACACATAGTCTTAATATTAATCGAACAGGCCCGCAATACGGGATTGTCTTTAAAGGAAAAATGCCCATCAATAAATACAAACGTTGTATTGCTTGTTTTTCTAATATCTTCACAACTGAAGAAAACAATAATTGTCCTATCTGTTCTACCGGAAATGCCCTCAAAGAAGATATGGTTTTCCTTCCTGAATTATTAAAATATAATAGAAGTAAAAAATAGAATTCTATCCAAGGGGGTAGAGTAATGTACTGCGAAAGGTTTAGAACAACACTTACCACCGAATGTTGTTTAAACAGACAGGAAAAAGCTAAAAACCAATCGGAAACAACCATAGCCTATTGTGAATCCTTGATATTTTGTTTTAACTGCCCACAAGGAAATAATATACATAATGTAAAAAATAAAAAATTAAAAGATTTAGATGTAGTAAGTTTAAAAAGTAAAATGGTTAAAGATTACTGTAGACGTATGGATTATTCCATGTTCAAAATCAAACGCAAAAAACTCAAAAGGAGCAGTGACAATGAACTACTTGCAAAATGAAGCGTTAAAAGATTTGTTAATTTCCAATGGAGTTTTACATGAAGTTAACCGTACCTTTTTTCATCCTTTGGGTTTGGCATTAACTCTAAAATATTATGATGATATTGAAAAAACGGAACTGTTGATGCAACAAGATAATGACCCTGAAGGAACAGTTTTCGGTACTTTGGACAAATTTAAAATGTCCATGTTTCGAGATTTTGCTAATAGCAAATACCTTGAAAGAGAAGATCAGTTAGGTTTTATTATTCAGACTAGGGATTTTACTGAGGAAGACAAACAATATAAAAACAACAAAAATATCAAAACTTGTCGTTTGGAAATTATTTTTAAATACTTTAAAAAATTCTGTTTTGATATGCAGAAAAAATTTATTAAACATCATGATGTAAATGATGTAGATAATCATATGTTGTCTAAAGACCAATGTTTAGCCATGTTGGATAGTGCTATAAATGACAATGATTGGGTATCTGTAGCTGCATGGGCCTTGATTATTGATAATTACAAAGATATTAGTCATGAAATTTTTTCTTTGAAAATGGATAATGAAAATGGTCAATAAATTTAAACGTTCTATTTTACGCAAACAATTGATGACCCCTGAAAGATTGGAACAACAAGAAGCGTTGTTAAGGGTGCATGGAAGCAGTTATCAGCAAGCCAAAAACAAAAGCAATCTTAGTTCTGTTGGTCCTTGGATAAGAGATCATTTTCCATTATTAAAAATAGAAGAAAAAACCAAAGAGTTTTTTATTCGTATTGATAAGTGGAAAATAAAAAGATATTTCATTGATGTTGAAAACAAAGAACGTTGCACAGATGATTTTTTCTACCCATCAGAAAAAGCTATAAAAGAATTAGAACTTAATCCAGAAACACATAATCATTTTCTCAAAGCCTATAAACAATTGATGCAAACTGGTACTGGTTCTTTCCATGTAGTTAGTAGAAAGCCTGTATTGAAGAGAAAAACAACCGAAGTAAAAACAACAAAACGTTTAACTTTAAAATCAAAAGGTAAAAACGTAAAAAGAATAAAACTAAGGAAGAAAACATGAAACGTATGGTGCTAAAAAAGAAAACAAAAAGGCATCAATTGAAAAGGAAAACATAAAATGGCTATGCCTCTGGACTTAACTGATAAAAAATTTACAAGGTTAACCGCTAAAATGATTATTGGTAAAAATAAATATAGACAAAATGTATGGTTATGTGAGTGTGATTGTGGGAACAAAGTAAAGGTAACAGCAGCAACCCTAAAAACAGGTAAAGCAAAAAGTTGTGGTTGTTATACAATAGAAAGAATAAAAGAAGTAAACACAAAACATGGGTTCGCTAAAAGGTCAGGAAAATCTAAATTTTATATTTTGTGGAAAGGAATAAGACAAAGATGCAATGATATAAACTGTAAATCTTTCAATGACTATGGTGGAAGGGGTATAACCTATGACCCAAGGTGGGGAGATTTTTTGGAATTCAAAAAAGATATGTATATGTCTTATTTAATTGCTATAAAACAAACATATAGAGATGTATTATCAAAAAACAATCCAATAACTATTGAAAGAAAAGATATAAACGGCAACTACTGTAAAGAGAATTGTTGTTGGATTCCTCGGAGTGAGTAAAATAAAAATACCAGAAAAAATAAATGGTTTGAAGCTACTTCACCAGAAGGGGTAAAATATATAAGCAATAATCAAACTGATTTTGCTAAAAAGCACGGTCTATCACAAAATTTAATAAGTGCTTATATCCTTGGAAAAATAAAAACATATAAAGGCTGGATATTTAGATTTTTGACTGAAGAGGAGACAAATGAAAAAACTAAATCTTAAAAAAATACCCAAAAGAAAAGAAAAAACAAAAACTCTTTTAGTAGACGGAAAATTCTTGGCATACAGGTCAAAATACACCAGTAACATTGATTTATCATATAATTCAGTAAACACAACAATGTATTATACATTTTTTAACACATTACTTTCATGTGCTAAAAAACTAGAAACAAATAAGTGTGTTATTACTTGGGACATTGGTGAAAAGTCAGTAAGAAGAGAACAATTTCCAGAATATAAAAGTAAAAAACAAAATAAAAAACTCACAGATTATGAAATTGAACTAAATAAACAGTTCAAGGAGGAATACCATAATCTAGTTAATTACTGCAATGAAGTGGGATTTTATGGTAACTTTTTAGAGGGGTATGAAGCTGATGATTTGATTGCTCTATATTGTTATTTTGAAAACGATGAAGAAATTTATATTGTGTCAAAGGATGAAGACCTGTTTCAGTGCCTAAAAGAAAATGTGTCACTTTATGATGTTGATAAAAAACAAAAAAGAACTGACAAATGGTTTAGAAAAGAACATCAGTTGGAACCTACTGATTGGAATATGGTGAAAGCAATTGGAGGCTGCACCTCTGACAATTTGAAACCAATAGAAGGCATTGGTGAAAAGACGGCAATTAAATATTTAAATGATTCAATTTCACAAAAGCAAAAGGAGAAAATTGAAGAAAATTGGAAAATAATAGAAAGATATTTAACAGCAGTTTCTTTACCCCATCCCTCTTTAAAAAATTATAAGTTTAAATTTAAGCAAAGTGATATGGAACCAGATGGTTTTATTAAATTCTGTCAGAAAAATGGATTCAGACAATTTCTTGATAATCTTTGGGAATTTGAAAAATACTTCAGCATTTCCTGAAAACTAATATGTAAAAATAAATTGAGGGTATTATAATGCCTGAATATGATGATGACCAAAGTTCAAAAATAGATTTTCTAAACGAGAATTTTAATAATAGATATTGGAACCAAGTTATTTTCCATTGCATAAAAAATGATGATTTTTTAGGTAAAGTAGTTAAGATTATCCCCTTGGATACTTTTAAATCAAGAGAAAAAAAATACATCATGAAAATGTTGTATGATTTTTATTATGATTTTAAAATAAGTCCCAAAGATAATTTTTATGATTTATTTAAAGAACATGAAAAAACCATGTCTGAAGAATTATATGATCAGTGCATGGCTTTAATAAAAACACTAAAAAGTATTACTGGTTCAAATCATGAATATATTCTTTCCAGATTATCTGATGCTTTACGTCATTTTTATTTGGAGGAAGCTAGTGTTGAATTTGCTTCTCTAATTAAACGTAAAAAATATGATGATGCAAAAATGACTATACTTGCAGCAATGAAAAAATCTGAAATAGAAGAACAAGAAGAGTATTATGATTATTTTTCAGATAAAAGTTATATCTTTAAAAGATTAAATGAAACAAAATACAAAATGAAAACAAAAATAGAAGAACTTGATAAGTTTGTTGGTGGTTTTAATCCTCCTTGGCTTATCACAATCCTTGCAGGAACAAAGGTTGGTAAAAGTTGGGCTTTGTTAGAGTTATCTGTTTCTGCACTTTTACAGGGATTAAATGTTTTATTTGTTTCATTGGAGATGAATAAAGAAATTATTGATGGTAGATTAGACCAAATAACCGGCTTTATGTCATCAAAAGATACTGATAGTACACAGGAAACAATGGAATATAAACGTGGAAAATGGGCAAAGGTGAACGATAACGTAAAATCCATTTATGATATTAATGAGGTTGAAAAAAACCGTAAACGTATAAAGAAAATTGGTGGTGGTTCTTTGAAAGTTATTGCTTTCAACCGTGGTCGTATGAATTATATGGATATTGAGCGAGTTTTAAATGAAGCAGAGCTAAATGATGGTTTTATTGCTGATGTATTGGTAGTTGATTATTTAGGGCTTATGCGTGAAACATCATCAGGACAATCAAAAAAAGATAGGATTGGTGAAAATTGCCTTGGTCTTAAAGAGATATGTGGTAAAAGAAATATAATTGGTATTACTGCAATGCAGGGTAACAGAAAAGCTTTAATGGCAAAGGTCTTTCATTCCCATATGATTGCTGATGATATTGATACAATATTTAATTCAGATTTAATACTAACTATGTGCCAGACTAAAAAAGAAGAAAAAGAAAATAGCTATCGTTTATATTGTGCTAATTTCCGTCATGGAAAACAGCATTGGACAATTCGTATTATCCGAGATTTAACCATTGGTCAAATAGCTTTAGATTCTATGCCTTGTGATGATTATGAAGATGTAGAAGATGAAAGCAAAGTTGAAAGTTATTAAAAAGGGAATATTATGCCAGAATTCATATGCGCACAATGTCAAATGATTGACCAAACCTCTTTATGTGGTTTCTTTGACCAATATTATATAGAAAAAAAACCACCTGTATGTTTAATCTGTAAAACCGGAAAACATCATAATATTGTCAAACAAAGAAAAGCAACCATTGAAAATATATTATCTGGTGATATTATCCATTTTAATAACTTTAAACGTTCTAAGGAGGTTATATCCAAGATGATTGATTACATTACAAATGATGGTAAAAGTATTATTCCTAGAAGCCATTTTGAAAAAATGAGTAATAATGAAATTTTAATTATTTATCGACAACTGAAAGGAAAATCATCATGACTGGCTTTCCAACTATAATCTGTTTGTGTGGCTCTACACGTTTTCCTGAAGCATTTATAAATGCACAAAAAGAAGAAACACTCAAAGGTAAAATTGTTTTATCTGTTGGTTTATTTGGGCACCAAGAAAATATAGATATGAACGGACCAATAAAGAAAATGTTAGATGAATTACATCTAAAGAAAATAGAATTGGCAGATGAAGTTTTGATTTTAAATGTAAATGGATATATTGGTGAATCTACAAAGAAAGAATTACATTATGCTATATCCCTAAACAAACAAATAATTTTTCTGTAGAAATCATCATGACTAAAAAACAATTGAAAAAAAGCTGGAATATTGGTGATGTTTTAGAAAAAGGTAATTTGAAAATTGTTATTCATAAGCTTGAAGAAGATGGGTTTGTTTATTTAAAAGATTGGTTGGTATTTAATACTAAATCTGTCTTTCCGACTGACCCTATGTTAAAAAAAGGTTGGAAAAAATTGGATAAAATTGAACCATACTCTGTAAGTAATCTTAAAAAATCTATTTATTATAATAATAAATCAGGGGTATGTTAAAATGTCTTATCTACCATTACTGATATACAAATCAAAATGTGTAAGAAGCCCTGAACGTGTTTTTGAACACGATGCTGGTCTTGATTTTTTTGTGCCTAATTTTGTTAATCCTATTGGTTTTTTTCCGCATCAACGCCACATGATTCCTTCAGGGATACATGCAAGAATACCTCATGGATATATGTTAAAAGCTGAAGATAAATCAGGTGTTGGTACAAAGAAAGGTCTGAAATATATTGGTGGGGTAGTTGACAGTGGTTATATGGGGGAAATAGGTATCTGTTTGTTTAATACCTCTGATGAAAAAGTTATGGTTTATGCTGGGGAAAAAGTTATTCAGTTTATTCTTATGCCTATCTTATGTTCACCAATAAAAATTGTTAATTCTTTGGATGAATTATTTCCAGAAGCAACAGATCGTGGTAAAGGTGGTTTTGGTAGTTCTGGTACTGGTTTTATTTTGAAATAATATAATAGGAGAAAGTGATGAAAACAATACTTGAATTGAATCCTAGAACAAAACTGATGATTGATAAATTGGTAGAACAATGTGATAGGGGGTTTATTGATAGTGATTGGTCAGTAGATTTTATTTATGATATTAAAACCCGTTTTTATAAAGGTTTTAAGCTGACTGTAAACCAATTGAATAAACTTGAAGAACTCTTTGAAAGGTATTAATTGTATGTTTGATGTTAATGTTGAAAAAAACAAAGATAAAAAACATAGAAAGCCAAAATATATCTGTAATGAGTGTGGTAATTTGCATGGATTTAAAACTATTAAATACTTTGCTGGTGATTATGATTTAGAATGTTGTACTTGTGGTAGTACCGACATACATGAATGCTAAATAATATGAAAACAATCACCCTGAAACAAATTGATGGTCATTATGGTAAAGTTATTGGCACAGAAGAACAAATTATGGATGTATGGGAAGCTTTATCCTATGAGAAAATAATAAAGTTAAAATATAAACCAAGACCAGAAAAGGTTACTTTTTCTCTTTTAGATCGCCGTAATAACAAGTTCCCTTATGGTCTAATTGATTTTATCTTAGAAAAACTTGATGGACTTGGTTATGAAACAGTTATACAGGAAATTGATAAAACTTTAAAAACAATAAAAAACCCAAAACTTAATGGTATAACCTTTGAAGATTATCAGATTAAAGTTATTGATAGCACTAGAAAAAATAAACGTGGTATTTTTATAGCCCCAACAGCTAGTGGTAAGTCTGCCATAGCTGCTGGTATTATTGCTAAATTGAATTTTCCAATAGCTCTAATAACCACCATAAATAAAACTATCTTTAATCAATTCTATAAAGACTTTTGTAAATGGTTTCCTGATATTGAAATTGGCAGGGTAGGGGATGGTCATTGTGATATATCCCATATCACCATTGGTTTATATCAAAGTGTTGCTAAATACGATTTACGAAAATATAATAAAATTTGTAATTTATGGCTGGCTGATGAAGTTCATGCTGCTTCAAGTTCTCTGTCGAAGATTTCCAAACAATTGACCAATGTTCATTATCGTTATGGTTTGACGGCCACCACTCAAAAATATGAAAATAATAAACAGGCATTTTTAGAAATGACTGGAAATATTGGTTCCTCTCTAAAAGAATTGGAAGATGATGTTGTTAAATCAAGAGTTGTTTCTTGTGATGTTTATATGGTTAATTTTTTATGTAAGGAACCACAAGGTAAAAACTATCATGGAGTCTTTAGAAATGACATTTGTTTATCAGAAAAAAGAAACATTAAATTATTGAAAGCAGCAAAATATTTAGCTATTAATAAAGGCAAAACAGTTTTATTCTTAGTGGATGAAATCAGTCAGGCGGAACAAGTGGGTTATTTAGCAGCAAAAATGGGGATTAAGAATAAAATAGCACACGGTAGAAAACATTCCAAAATAAATGAACAGATAAAAGAAACATTGGAAGATAAAAAAATAAAATTAGTCATAGCTACCGGAATTTTTAAAACTGGAACAAATATTGTATCCTTGGATTGTTTGGTACTTGGTTCAGCAAGAAAATCAGAAATATCCATTCTACAATCCATTGGTCGAGCAAGGCGTGTCTCAGAAGGGAAAGATAAAGCTATAATTATTGATTCCTATGATACAGTTATTGGCAAACAAAAATATCATAGTTACTTCCTTGAATATTCTAAAAAAAGAATAGAATTATATAAAGAAAAAGGGTGGTTTAAGAAAAGATTACTCCTATGAAGAAATATAATAAAGAAAAACATCATGATATTGATTTTAATGATTATAGAATACAACAGGGTTTAGAAAAAATAGATATTTTTGAATTATTGGATAATAGTAATTTAGAATATTCTTTGGAAGGTAAAAATATTTCTAGTTCCAAAGGTTTTATTGGTATCTCTCCATGCCCTAATTGTTTTACTGGTGATACTTTAATCCTTACTGAAAATGGCATGATTCCAATTGAAAATTTAGAATCATATAATGGTGGTGTGTTGTCCAAAAATGGTCATTTTAATAAAATTTTAAAATTTTGGAAAAGAAAAATAGAAAGAGAAAATTTAATAGAGTATTTTGCGTATGGTATGGTGAAGCCAACCAAATGTACAAAAAATCATGAAATATACTGTGCTGAAATTATTAATGGTAAACATATTTATGGTTATGTAGAAAAAAAATCACAAGGCAGTACAACAAGAACACACCAAACTTGGTTATTTAATAAAATCAAAGCTGGGGATTTTTCAAACAACGCATTTAACAAAAACAATTTATGGGTAAAACTTCCCGATATAAAAACAAAATTTAATAAAATAGTTGATAATGCCTATTTTCTAGGTCTTTATTGTGCAGAAGGCTCAATTGGTGGGGGAAAAAATTTACGAACAATTTCCTTTTCTTTGAATCAAACAACAAAAAAAAATATAGCAGACAAAATTATAAATTTTTATAAAAAAGGAAAAAAATATAATAAAAAAAATGACCTTGGTATGTTTGTAGATTTAAATGATGTAAAACAAGTTCCAAATTTCATAAAGTGTGGAAGAGGCTCAACAAATAAAATTGTACCTGATGAAATTTTATATAATTCAAATGTTTATTCTATTCGGAAATTTTTAAAGGGTTTGTTTGACGGTGATGGTTGTACCACAAAAACAGGACATAAAACATTAACTACAACCAGTTTTCATTTAGCATTACAAACATCTATATTGTTGAGGCGGCTTGGTTTTCCAACCTCTATAAACACATTTACTAATTATAGAACAGGTGCAGATGGTATAGTAAGAAAACCTTGTGTTACTATTGGGTACAACCCAAAACATCGGAGTGCTAAAAAACATAAAAATATACGTTTTATAAATGGTGAGTGGTATGGTAAATTGAAAAAAACAAAATTATTAAGAAATGTAAATACATTTGTCTATAATTTAACCATTGAAAATGACCATACATACACTGCAAATGGTTCTGTTGTTAAGAATTGTGCTGATTCTCGATTTCACGCTGCTTTAAATAAAGATTCTTTAAACATCACCTGTTTTATTTGTAAATGTAATTATGGTCCTTTAAATACTGTTGCCTTATTAAAAAACACCTCCATTATTGGTGCTGCGAAATATTTAATATCCTTATCAGATAATCAAGAAATGGATTTAGAAGATCGAGTAAAACAAATACTTTATGGTGGTAATAAGAAAGAAAAGGAATATAGTTATCGAGGAACGGATGAACTCCCTGAAAATAGACCTATTACCCAAGGTATTATTTCAAGAAATCCTCTATTAAAAGCCTTTCTCAAGGAAAGGCGGATCAAACCTTGGGATATAGTCAAACATGACCTCAGAATAGGAATAAAACAGCATACAAATAAGATTGTTTTCCCTGTTTATGTTGGTGGTAAACTTGTCAGTTATCAATGGCGATTTATTACTTTTAAAAAATATCATATCCCACCAAACTTGGCACATTATCTTTTATGGGAAGATGATATTATTGAAAGTAAACCTGTATTAGTAACTGAAGGTTATTTGGATGCTTTACATTTAAAAAGTTTTGTTAAACATTATTACCCTGATAAATTTTCTGTTACCACGGGATTTGTTAAATCATTATCCAGAAACCAGATAAAATTATTGATTGAAAAAAATCCTAAACAGGTTATATTTATACTAGATTCTAAAGCATGGTTTGACTATAAAAAATATAAAGATACTTTTCCAATGGATGTTGATTTTATTATTTTGCCAGATGTAAATGGTAAAGAGGCTGACCCAAATAGCCTTACATTCAAACAATTAAAACAAATATTTAAAAAACAAATTAATTTTTAACTATATCAATTCTATTTAACCATCCACGGATAAATGTTTCTTGGGTTTCATTTCTACGACAAATTTCTATATAACGTTCTCCTTGCAACATGTTTATTAAATTAAACAAGATATGTTCATCACCTATATCTAGTAGTTTCTGAGTTTTTAACAAGGTATCTGTACCAATATTACCATCAACCTCTATATTAGTATAATTCTTTTTGTTTCTATTCAGTAAATTTATAGATTCTTGTAAAAATTTAACAGCAATACCTAAACCCATATTTACCCCAATTTCAAACAATTCATATTTTATTTTTGGGGAATTTATATTATCCAATTTTATTTTATCCCAATAATATTGTTTATAAAACACCATAACCAAATTTTCCAATTCTTGATTACTCCTTAAATTAATTGGAAAATTTGGTTTGTTTTTTGCTTCATCAATAATTTTCCAACCTTCCCAATCAGGATGGTGTACCCTTGATATACCTTTATACGTTTCTCCACCATTATCATTGGGGTCATGACTATATTCTCCCTCATGACCAATCAGTTTCTTATAGCTATCTTCAAAATCTGACATAATTAACTCCTTAAATTGTAGATAAACAAAAGAGCCTATCAGCTAATTCTGATAGGCTCTTTTAGTATGTATTATTTCTGTTCATTTAAAAACACTCTCCATACCATCCCATCTTCTTTTAATACACCCATAGAATTTAGTTTGTCAAATACTTGTAAATAATAAAATCGTTCCCGACTATTAGCATCCATACGTTCATGAGGATAGTAATACTCAAAGAAAAATCGTGAACAGTTAATAACCTTTATGCCTTTACTTTTAGCTAGGGATATAGCTTTATGTAAACGTTCCTCAAGTATTTGTGACATTCTCTCCCTCCTGCTTTATTTCCTTTTCTTTTACTACCAATTGTTTTTTACCAAACAAACCATAAAGGTTTTTTATAATGTTGGATAATGCTTGAAAGACACTATTGGCTTTTATAGATGGAATTTGTGCCAGTCCTTCTGAGATAATAAATAAAATAGTAAGGATAACAAAAACATGATTCATGTATTGTTCAATATTGGTAATAATACCCTCCATAAATACCTCCTTTATTTCTTAATAATCTTCTGTTCAAAAGGTCTTTCTGGAACAATACAGCCTTGTTGATGGATACATTTATCGAGATGACCTCTGTTGGAACAAAAACCGCTTGGTGAATTTATGCAGTGTTTCTTAGTATTTTTAAAACAATCATATTCCTTGGTGTCAGACATTTATATCTCCATTGATTATATTAAAAATCCTCAGAGTCACCATTTATCAATTTAGCCAGCACGGATTCATCTACACCTATTTTTGTACCAAACAAGTGCATTATTTTTTTTATCTCCACATTTTGTTTAATCATCTTTTTCATAGTTGGTTCTAGCCATGCAATTGATTCATGTCGATGAAGAGAACAAGCATCCATATTTTCTTTGCAAGTTTTTTCAAAATCTTTTTTAGATTCTTTGATATAACTTTCAAAGGCTTCCTTAGTTTTTTCTATATATTTTTCAAAATCTTCAGCGGTTACATATTCTGTTTTGGTTTTCTTTATTAGATAATCAAACATATGGTCAAATAGTTTCTTACCCATATAAAAAAATAAAGCGGCCAAAGCAAATAGTATTGGATTAGATAACCATTCTTTTACCACGTCCATGACACAATCCCTCCACCACAATGAAAATCATGTTTCATTCTAACCTCCTTAATATTTTAATAAATTATAAATTGTACCTCGTTTATAACATTTAATATTAACCTTGATAATTTCAATGGGCAAATATTTACTGATTTTCTTTTCATTTTCTAAACCAATAACATTCTCCTTTCCTAGCAACATGATAGCTAAATAAAGGATTCCTGAATCAGTGGAAATGACCTTTCTACTTTTTTTTATTTCATTTATAATCAACCCAAGATCGGGTTTTTGAAAACGCAGAGAGTTGACATTATCAGCAAGTGGGAATTCGTCAGGTACTTGTAACCCTTCACGATAGTAGTCAGTGATAAAACCAACTCTCTGATACAACTCAAAAGGATTATAACCAGCTTGTTGAATCTCTTCCCAAATACTATATGCGGTTGTCAAAGAACAAAACTTAGATTCTTTATTACTGCCCGTAATTCCAAAAAAATTAATACCTATCTGTTTACTGTTTTCATTATTTAATTCTGTTTTAAATTGGTATGGTTCCCATACAAAATCTTTTAAACCAAATTCATTGATTGCACATTCGTAGGGTTTAGATAACTCTCCTTGTGGTTCCCTATAAGCAACTCGATGAATAAAGGAATAACGTGATTTAACATCATCCCTCATTTTGTCAATTGAAACCACATTAGGAAATAATAGTTGAAATTGCCGTTTATTTTCTACACCTAAATCAATTCGTTTACCAGTTATTCTGCAAATCTCTTTATATATGGGAAAAAACTGAATTATATCACCTAGACCATGCCTGAAAGATAAAAGACTACGTTGTTCATTCTTTAACCTGTCTATTAACCTCATTTCTGCCTCTATTAAATTCAAGTAATATTATCATGTTATCTTTTCTTTTGCCAACCAAAATATTAGTATCTTCCTTCATACTTTAAAACAATATCTACAATTTGTTTTGGGTTAATTAATTGCATACAACCGCTAATACCTTTTTGGTAATCATAATTTTCACAATCTTGAATGGTTTTTTTCCAACAAGCAGTTTCTTTACAGCATTCAAGGAAACCAATAGAATGAAGATAATGTTGTTTTGGATAACTATATAGGTGATTTCCTTCTCTGGAACCGGCAACAGTGATACAGGGTTTATTTAAAGCTGCCGCCAAATGAGTTTGTAAAGACACATGCCCAATCATTCCTCTTGATAATAAAGCAACAGCAAAATACTCTCTGAGATTTAATTTTCCAACCAGAGAAATTATATTTTTTAAACAAGGATTAAGTGCTGTGCTATCTCCGGTTTGCACAATATTAATATTATTTTCTTTAGCCAGATTACAAAATTCCTGCCAACGTTTTGCGGAATAATTTTTTAACGGTATATCTTGTTTAATGGCTGGTGATAATAACCAAAACTTTTCTGGTATGTTTTGTTTTTCCAATATTTCTTTAGCTTTAGTTATTTCTTCTACAGTAATAGTTAAGTGTGGTCTACAATCGGTTAATTCAATGTTTAAATTTAGTTTTTTGTTTACTTCATTGATGTAAAATTCTGCAAAATGTTTTCCCGAAGTTTTTCTATGCTGAAAATTATCTCCGTAATCAATATCAATTATTGGTATATTTTGGTGTTTATCATATAAATCAAACAAGGTAATAAATTGATTATTATAATAAACTTCGGGGTAATATGTTGCTATTCCTGTTTGATGTTGTTGTGGATATTGTTTATGTAATTCTCTAATTGTGGTGGTAAATATTAAATTGTCACCTATTGCTCGTTTATTTCTAAATATTAGTTTTTTCATATTGTTTATCATGTATTTACTTGTGTAAGATTAGAAACAGAACCAGTTAACCAATCTGTTTCCCCCGTATTAATTGAACTAATCCCATATAAATATCTAAAATCCAATTTTGCAGTTAAATCAAGATAGACCTCTGATAACAGTGTAGTGCGTGCTGCATCAGAATAAACCCTAAGATACAATCTTCCATAAGTACCAATACTTTCATCCCGCTCAACTGTTAAATAGTATTGACTATTCCATGTACCTTGATAATTACCAGACGACCTAACCACTGTGCCAATTATTTCATATACTTCAAAACGAATCGCACCACTGAATATATAAGCAGAGCATTGCAACAATGATTCACCTGAAGTTCTCAGTGTATAAACATTATTTACCGCATTAGCTAAAGCCCACGGTTCAGCATGACCAGCAGAACCATATGCTGTAGCTATATAATCAAAGTCAAATTTAAAGTTACCTGAATAATAATTAACACCCATATCTTTGTAAATATAGGAAGATTCATTTCTAGGTAATGCTGCAAAAGCTATGCTGGCAACACCAACAGTATATCTACTATTAGGATCAACCTCAGTAAAAGTTGTATAATCAAAAACGACATCTTCTGGTGGTGTTGGTGGCGATAATTCTCCACCACCCATCATTCTTCCACGATGACTAAGAGGCATGATGCACCGCCATATACCAATCCGTACTAATCCGAATAGCTTCTACGAGAATTTCTCCCGTGGCAGTTACTCCGGTAGTATCAATGGTTGTCCCTTGTAATGTAATGGTTGTTGGCACTGCTCCTGCCATTTCTAATCGTAGTGTTGCCGAACAACTTTTTCCTGTAGGTAAGTTGGTAAAGGTCAGTGCTGCATCCACACCATCGCCAATAGTGACTCTCTGCACATTTCCTGCTGCATAATCAATATTAGCCGTTCCGCCAGAGGCATCAACAGGTCCAACCTCTGTTTCAGAATAACCAGTTAATTCCAAACCAATCCCGGTTAAAGCCGTTTCAAACTTTTTCTTAATAGCAACTGGATAAAAATTATCACTGGCGGTATTTCGATAACCTAATACTACTCGACCAACACCAATATATCCAGCAGCGGCCCCGGTAGTAATGGTGGTTTTGGAAACGGTCAATACACTATTGTTGGTTTCATTTAAATCAACATAAGCATATTCGTTATCCGCTAAAGCAATATTACCAGCAGCGATTTCATTAGCAATAGCATTCCCGGCATCAGATATGAAAATAATCCTCATTTTATCTGACCAAGTGAGTGTACCGCTTGACCAAGTAATATCCCCATCACAATGAAAAAGAAAATTATGTTTATAAGTAATAGCTTTATCTAAGTCTTTGGTTTGTGCCTCCATATCCACTTTATTAAATCTTGTTGTTCCCTCAACCAAAGCAGTAATAAAATTATACATTAGTTTTCTCCTTCATCTTCATCATCTATATTTGTAGGAATTGCTGCTTGCATTATTTGTCTTATTGCTGGAGGCATATGGCTCATTTGTGCCTCCATTTGCAATTTTGCTCGTTGCCTTATTCTTATGGATTTTTGTTTGTATCGTTCTTGTTCTGCTTTGCTTTCTGTTAATTGTTGTTCAATATTTATAACTTTTGTCAAAATAAACTCCAACAGTTCTCTATCTGTCATTTTAATTTTCCTTTCTATAACATATACTCGCCTAAAGAATCATATAACATAACTACAACAACTATGTTAAATGGATATCCATTTAAACTAAATCTTATTTGTGGAGAAACATCTGTTTCACCTATTAAATCATTTAATCTGTAATAAGCAAATGTTACTGAAGCTGTTCCCCCTGTACTTTTTATACCATTTGTAAAGTCAGGATTATTATCAAAATATCCGTTACCAACATCAAATGATACACTTATATTCCAATTACCAGAAAGATTTATCCCATTTTGATCTTTGATTGTAACTGTAATATTTAACGGATTATCCAACCAATCCATTTCTGAGTAAACCGGAGAAACCAACATTGATGTAGGCACAGATACTTCCCACATTTTATTAATATAAGCCTGAGTTATTTCTGTCATCCCACCATACAACAAAACATGACCTATTTTTATATGGCTACTTGGGGTTGCTGGCATTGCTGGATCACTAATTGTTTGTGTACCAACAACTTTATCTATTGTTCCATCAGCGCCAATTACAAGCATATCATAGCGCCAATAACCTGCCGATGGTGCAGTAAATGTAAACACCCCAACAGATTCGCCTAAAATAACATTATCACCCAAAACCATTGTATTATAATCATTACCAAGCAGTAAACCACCAACACTGTAAGTTACATCATTTATTCTGTATGTTCCATTATAGACCTCCACCCTCATCACACCACTTATAGCATAAATATCCAAACCACTTAACACTGCATTATTTGAACCAATTGGAACTATTACGTCTGTTGAATCTGGAAATGTGGGTATATTTCTACCATGCCCCACTATTTCCAGAATATTTCTATTCCCTCCACGATGCACAATTCTTACCGCATTACCAGCTTTTAAGTATTGTGGGGTTGATTCCCAATTTTGTGGATATCTCGCATAAAGAAAATTAGTTGATCCTTGTATTTTTATTTTGCATAAACGTTGTGTTGGTAGTACCTCCCATATAATAGCATCTCTGGTTTCTTGTCTTGATTTGGAAACAGATAACGCATTTTTTCGTATAAGTCTCTTATTATTAAATAAGCCCATGATTAAATTCTCCAACCCTCTATATCATCAATACAATAACCGTTTTCCCCAAATTTCCATTTTCTTTTTATATCGCTAATAAACAACTTAATTGGTAAATTTGTATAAGGGTGTGGTACTTGTATTGTATCCCCCTCTTCATCCTGTAGATGAGCTATCTTGGAAAAAGTAACCCTTTTTCTTTGTAATTTTTGTATCATCATTTCAAATTCAGCAACAAAACGGCAATCAGCTACAGTATAACAAGCAAATCCTTCAATCATATCTCTTATTATTCTGCCAATTTCTTGCTGTAATAATTCATCATTTTCTGTATATTGTACTGATCTACGGATATTGCCTACAGGAACACCCCAAATTTCATATTGATAATTAACCATTGAACCTAATATATTCAAAGCTAGGAAAATACCACCATCACCAATGTATCGACCAATAGGTAGTGTTGGGTTTGGACCAATACTAACATCAAGATCTGGTATCCAATAACTACCAACAATAATACCTAAAGCTGCTGCAAAATATGGAATTAAATCTGGACAATCAATCTTTACAGTACAATATTTATCATTGGGGTCTATATAATTAATGGATTCATCAACAGAACCAGCCAACTCAAACATGATACTTGAGGTAGTTTCCAACTTTACCAATCGTGGATACCTTACCCTGCGACTACCATCATCTGAATAGTAAATATCATAAGTCTTTTTATGACCCCACCAACCAGCAGTACCATTTAAAGTAGCTACTCTTTCTTCTGCAAAAAGTACATCTATCTCTTCTTTTTCTTCTCCGGTAACAATTATACGATTAATAAACGATGAATAATTATCATCCGGTGTATATTTCATAATTGCTTTTTTATCTGTGTATGTATGAACTACACTTGCACTATCTGAAATTAAACCTAGAGTAAAAATATCATCCACAGTTATTTTTGGGAAATAACCAAAGCGTTTAGCAATAGTATTAATGATTTCTACAGCATCTACTTCAGCCCATTGTGCATCAATAGAAATACTTCCCTGCATTGTTGGAATACTTACCTCTTCAGTAAGTAAACCAATTATTTCACCTGTTAAAAAATCATTCAAGATATTTTCTGGTGTTTCTTCAACATATCCTATTGCTGTTTGATTATCTTCACTCCACAAATATCTTTTATCTTCTGCCCGTATAGTTATTTCAGGATAAACATTTACCGAATATTCTATACTTGTTTCAATTATAAAAAATGTACCTTGATTTTGATAATAGGCTACACCACCAATCATTTCTCCTGCTTCAAAAGTTAATTTACGACCTTTCCTAGCATAAGAGGAAAAAATAGATAACTGGTTACTTGGATCAAATAAATGACCATGAGACAAAGCAAAACTTAACTCATTGGGTTTTCCATCAACAGTTCTTCTTAATTCAATATCTCTGCTGGTTACTACATAATTGGTTATATCAAAAAATGGTTCAATAACATCCCAAGCAAGAAAATGGTCAGTGAAATTATTGGTATCTTTCTGCCAAAAACACCATACTTTGTTACCTTCATCCATGTTAAGCCAAGCATTAAGAGCTGTAGAACCATTGATTAATTGTGCATCAGCAGAAAAAGCCCATCCAGTTGTTTTAGTTCCAAGTTTATATAGTGTCTGTTTAAATTTTCCTTCTCTTAAAAAAGAAACCACTGCACGATAATTATAAGAACAAGTGAAAAAACGATCATTTGCTGAATCATATACAGGACCACCACCATTACCATAAAAATTATCTGTATTATTTGGTGTGATTCCTGTAATTTCCTCATTACTTAAACGAGTAAATTGCTCCGTAATGATGTTGAATATGACAATACCATCTACATTTGTACCAATATATATTTCCCCTAAATCTTCATTAAGGGTCATTTTATAAAAACCATAATCATCTGCTGTTTTATAGCTGGGAATAACAAATCGTGAAGTCTCAGTTGCAGGGTCGAATATACCTAAACCCTTCTGATTTTCATACCCCGTGTCACCCTTATAGGCAAAGGTAAAATAAATCTTATCTTGGTATTTTACATAATCATTAAATATATTATAGGAAATACCTGTTGGATTTCTAGTAAAATCATAAATAATAGAACCAGAACTTGACCAACAAATTAGCTCGTTACTGTAATAACCATAATTACACCATAATTCTTCTCCATAATGTTTAAAGTTGCCTCCAAAGGCTGTACGAACAAGATCTTGATTAAATAACACATTAAGTGTATACATTGGCCCAACATCATTCATATCAATATAACCATATGTGACATTGGCCGAAAAATTTCCCGAATAAGTATGAATCAAAATCAAATAGATTCTTTCTTCATCAAAATCAGTCAAAATATTAATAGTGTTATCACCCGGAAAAGGGATATTGGAAACATTAACTACTGTGCCATACGTAGGATTATCACCAAAATAATAAGTTTTAAATGTATCTGCATTAGCATCCCACAACCCTACCGTATCATCATTACCGATCACCACTTTATTGCCATATTGTGTTTGTGAATATCGTTGAGCACCACTACCCCAATATGATTGAAAATGCAAAGGTAATGCCGGAACCGTGGTATAATCTATTTTATTGGTTACTGACCAAGTTGCTATATCAATCTGCAATATAGCTGCAACCTGCCATTCAGTATTTTGATTGATTACGCCTAAAACCACATAAATTTTTTGCCCTGCTATATCCAGCATACAATAAGTTGGCCCACTAGCATTACCACCATTCCAGCCAGCGTCTTCATAACCCAATACTAAAGAACCTGCTTCTTCTGTATATGATAAATACATGACTGTATCTGTATTTTTTACAGCCGATGGATATTTTCCAGTTGAACCAAAAACCGTATAATCAGTTAAAATGGTTGCTGCACCCCATGTAACCCCGTTATCGCTTGAAGTTGCATAATAAACATTGTAAAGAGGATTATTGTTAGCATCCAATATTTCTGGAAATGAAAAAAACAACAGTAAATCTGTACCATCTTGAATTAAACAAAAGTCAGCCGGGATATTATAAACCGTGTTAATTGGCGTAACAGCTAACGATGTTACAATATTACTCGCTGCACTCCACGAAGCAGAGGCAAACGTTGCAGATGTTCTAGTTTGAACACCCCATATAGGTGTACCTGATACCCAAGCATTATAAATTATAAAATAACTGTTATCTGGTTGTTGATTAATTGCAACTGATCGTTTTATTTGGGTATCACTAACAATCAAATAATCAGTTATTTTAACTGTGCCATTAACATCAATCGCAGTTGCCCTTAATTCATAACTACTGCCATTTAAACGAATATAAACAATACCTATATCACCATTGGTCAATTCCACCAAAGCAAAATCAAGTATATTTCTTCCTGTAACTGTTGGCACCAGATTAGTTAAAATAGGAGTATCAATTGTAAATTCCAACCTATCTGTATCAGTTTTAAACATATACAGATGATTATTGTTTGCATCAAAATATTTTAAATTAAAACCAATGATTCTCCCTGAAGAGTGTACAATAAATTTGGGTTTGGTTTCATATTCAGACGTTGTGAAAACATTTCCAATAAAAGGAATATCATCCACAGATTTTTTAGATAATAATCTGATAATAGGATGATGTACATCCCCATCCATTGCTGCTTGTAAAGTAGCATCAAGAGTAATCATTATATTATATTCCTCTTTTAATTTGCACTCATTATCAATAACTTCATTTTAATATTTTTTCGATAAGATTCACTGGTATCCATATTTAACCAATAAGTACCTTCCAACTCGCTTATAATCACGTTATATGTGGTTGCACCTACACTACCCCCAGAAGGATCAAATACAATTAGATCGTCTGCCTGATAAAGCGTATTAAGTGAATCATACTGTGCTGCTGGCATCCATTCCCACTCAAGCGGAACCACCACACCTTTGATAGTTGGTGCCAAAGCAAAATAAGCAACCCCATCATAAGTATCAACAGTTGAATTTCTCTTTCGTGGAGCAATAAATGGAAATTCTATTTTTGGATTATAGGTAAAAGTTACCCCACCTAATATCATCTTGTTCATTACATTTGCTCCTTAATAACTCTTAAAGTGGTAGTTTTTACCACTGATTCCAATTCATTTCTTAATTGTCCTAAAAGTTTATTATTTGCATTTCCTTCTACAGTTATAGGTATATTAATTAACAAAGAGCCAACACCACCGGAACCATTCATTTTACTTCTTGGTGTTATAAATTCACTTTCTTTTTCTCCAAACGAATAATTTTCTCCGGTACGTAACCCTTTACCTATAACTGGTTCTGTAATCCAACCACCTGAAGCAAAACTATTCCAACCAGCCATTCCATCTAAAGCACCACCATAATCTAATCCATAATTACTGGCATCTATGGAAAAACCACCAGAACTAATAGTATTACTGCCATTACTTCCACCACTATCACCACCCCCACCACCAAGCATACCTAAAACCATGCCACCAAGTTGACTCCACATGGCACCGCTACCAGCAGCATTATCACTATAAGACATGACACCACCGCCACCACCAGAAAAACCACCGCTGAATATGCCTGTTACCCAATTCAATAAACCTGAAAAGGCATCTACAATAGCTGTAAATGGGTCTTCCAAAGCTTTTGTAAACCACTCACCAACACCTTTTATACCAATAACTATTTTATCAAATACAGCTTTAAAGCTAGTTATAAAATTAGTATTTTCCTCAGTGCCTTCTTCAGATTTCTTTCTCCCTGAAAAGTCAGGAAGTAAATTCATAATGTTGTCAGTGATATTTCTTTTTATCCATGCCCGTGAAGCATCTTTAGCTATATCTGTAATAAAATTTCTAAAGTTACCTTTAAAAGAATCAAGATTGAAAGCTGCTTCATTTAAAACATCTGTAAAAGAATCAGCCCACCCTTGTGCCATATCTTTTAAGTCTTTCCAGAATGGTTCTTGAATATCTTTTTTATGTTGTTCAAACACAACACCCAAATTTTCCATTTGTTGTTCTAAATAAATAATATGGTCTTGAATGACAGGGGGTAAATCCATACCCTTCCATTTTTTATTTATTTCATCTATTTTCTTTTTAATATTAGCAACGCTATCAATATATTCTCCTTCTAAATCCATTAAAGCCGCTTTTTGCTGGTCAATTGGTCGAATAGACAGTTTCAAAACATCAGCATAGGATTTTTTAGCTTCTGCCAATGCTTCCTGTTTTTCCAATTCCATTGTAAGTTCGGCTAAAGCTTTACGTTCTTCTCGCATTATTTCCAATTCTTTTAATAAAGCATCCCTTCGTGTGGGATCATCCATTAATGTTGTTGATTTATTAATATTTTTAATTATCTTATTAAATTCATTATCTATAGCTGCCAACGGATTTAAAACCCGATGGGATGACATGGACTCATAAAAAGAAGTATAAACATTTTCAAAATCTTCATTGATACTATCAATAGAATCATTTACACCTTTTTCAAAGGTACCCCATAAATTCTTAATCTGACCACCAGTTAAAGCCTTTTTGTTTTTTTCAATAAAATGCTCAAGAGAAATAGTTAATTTATCATATTTCTTACCTAATTCTTCAAATGGTGTTTTTGGGGCTACTTCAAATGATTCTAATAGATTTTCATATTCAACTTTAACTTGTTCTATTTTTCTTTTTTGTTCATCATAAAAAGCACCTTCCTCTTTTGTTTTTCTAGCCAATAACACTCTACGGTATTCATCAATTTTACCCATTGCTTCTTTTTGTCCTTGAAGCATCTCATTTAGTTGTTTGTTTTTCTTTGGGTCATTTCCAGATTTTTTAATTTCAACATTAATCGCATCAATAGCTTTAGCAATAGAATAAGCAGCATCTTCTGTTTTCTTTAAACCAAGTTGATATTCATAATTAATTTTAGCCACACCATCAAGGGATTGTTTAGTAACACTTTCAATGTCTTTATCTATTTTAGAAATATCTTCTGCCGCTTTCAATAATGAGGTATTGAATATATTATCTAAACCATTAGCATTTATCTGCGTATCTTCAAGAGTTTTATTCAATGCTTCAGCAGAATTATTTATATCATCAAAGGCTTTAATATTTCCATCCATAACTGATTTAAATTTATCGGTTACATCTTTAGCCATTTCTTTCAAAACCTGCCATGCTGCCTTTGGCCCATCTGTTGCTAAAGTAACCAAAGAAGCCGTCAATCCAACCACACTAGAAATCATTGCATGAATTGAAACAGCTATCATTTTTATTAAAGAGGATATACCCCATACAGCTCCGTGAATACCTCTAAAAACTATTAACCAACTACTTGTTTTATCTGCAGCACCAGAGAGGCTGGAAATTATATTACCAAGCTCTTTAACAATTAAACGCATGGTTTCCATCGCCATACCAAGATAAAACGCCCATTGACGCCCATCTTCTGTTAATTTACCTGTATCAACATCAGCTAAAGAAGCATTAAAGCGTTCCATTGAAGCAGAAAACTCTTTAAAAGTGTTCTCTGCTCCAATACGTTTAATTTTATCCCATATTTTTTGCAACGCTTCTAATTGCACAGAATAATCATGTGCCATTGATTTGTTGACTTCATTAAATGGCACAAGAGCTTCTGATAAAACATCCAATAAATCTTTACCTTCTTTTTTGGCTTTTTTCAAAGTATCATTAATATTAATACCAATCATTTTAAACATCATGGCAACCTGATCCGTTGCCCGTTGCCGCCCTTGAATAATGGCATATAATTCCTGCCGCATCTGCACCCCGGCATTTGCCATACCCTCAGTCAAAATCTTAATAGCTGTACCTATGGTTGAAATCTTTTTAACATCTTCGTCTGTATTGGGAATAATACCAGCCTGAACAAAAGTCTTGGTCAGCATGGTCATATCTTCAAGAGTTAAAATAGTTTTTGCTGCTTCCATTTCCAATTTCATCATTAAATCTTTGGAATATTCAAAAGCTTTATTAAAGTTCTGAGAAACATCCCCAATCATTGAATAGGTAATGGAAGCAGCAATTGCCATTGAATCAGTACGGAATTTTTGAATATCATCTAATACTTTAAAAAATGTATTCCTGATTGTAGAGGTGGCTTTCGATGCCAAATAAATCAAACCAGCCACCTGCCAGCGGAAATTACGAACCATTTCCCAACTGGTAGCAAACAAGGATTTAGATTGCCGTCTGGCAAGTAATTCAGACTGATTAGTAGCCTTATTACTCATAGCAGTAATTTGTTTTACATTAGCTTCCAATTCTTTTAATTGTTCTTTTCGTTCTTTTATAAGTGGTGCTGCATTTGGTGCCAATCCTGCTTTGTGTAGTTTTTCCAAAGCAAAGATATTTTCTCGAATATTTTTCAAATTTATATTATAAGCATGAATAGATTCATTCATTGACTTAACATCAGCTTTAAACTGTTCAACCACTTCACGTTTCAAAAGTTTGGTATTAGATAACTTTTTGTATTTCTCTGCCAAATTGTTATAAGCTTTATCAATGTTTTCAAATAAACCCCTAGAATTTTTCACTTGGGTACTATTGGAAATCTGTGTTACCACTGACGATATTTCTTTGGAAATACGTTTTTTGGCTTCTTCAAATTGATTGGATAATTTAGCAACTTCTTTTTCCGTATCAGCATAAGCTTTTTGTACCTTGGTTAAATTCTGAACAGCTTGCATCAAAAAATCATGTTGTTGCGCTTTTAATTTATCATCTGTTTGTTTACTCATTGCCAAACGTGCATTTTGTACTTCTTTTTCTGCTACAACTACACGTTTGGCTTGTTCTTTAATCGCATCCTGTCCAGATTTTAATTGCTTTTCAACTTTCTCAATACCTGATTTAGCCGATAAAGCACTTTCCAAGGTTCCTTTATTATTTACTGCTACTTCCAAATCAACCAGAGTATTCTTTGTACCAATAACCAATTGTTTAACAGAATTTAAAGAATCCTGTGTAGCTTGTAAAATATTGGTAGAAGCTTTTTTAGATATGTTTCCCAATTGGAAATACATATCACTTGCAGCACGTACCGTTTCCTTATCAAAAGGATTACCAACATTTTGCCAAGCATTAATTGCTGCCATTTTTCCTGAAGCTTTGGGGATACGGTCAAGGGTATCCAGCATACCTTTTTTGATAACTTCACTGCGTTTTAAATAATTCTCATAGGTCTGACTAAGCTTTACGCTGTCAGCCATGATTTCCCGCATGGCTCCACGGGTTAAATTCACAGAAGAAACAACAGTACGTTGTACTCCATTCATCATGGAAGACAGATTTCCAGAAACCTGCCGGAACATAGAATTTACATTTTGTTCCAATGACCGGGAAACATCTCCGGCCTTTTTCTGGAAATTAGAATATTGTGTGGCACTGCGTCTTAACTCTTCTTCAAAGTTAGTCCGTAATTCCAATACAATATCTTCACTGATTTCATTACCTGCTGAGGTTCCTTTTTTGCTCATGACCATATCCCTCTTTATATTTCATCGTTTAAAACGTGATAATCGTTCTTTCCAGTCAGAATCGGGTTTAGTATTTTCCAGAACAGCTACCATGCCTTTGTTATTCTGGATTTCCTGAAAACGTTTTTCCAAAGCATCAACTAATTTCTTATTACCAGAAAAGGCGGCATTCATTTCGGCTATCCGAGAAGTGCGTTCCCTGATTTCCTCCAATTCTGCCGCCTTTCTGATAATTTTATATTGGGAATAAGGAAGTTCCTGTATATCCTTTAAACTTATTCCCCCATCAAATGCTTTGACTATCTGAATGTATTCCCGAATCTGACTTACTGCTTTTTTTCTTCAGGGGTATCTTCCTTAATACCGGAAACACATTCATTGATAAGTTTGACCACTGCCAAACTAACTTTCATTGGCCATTGTGCCACAGTTGCTTCATTTACTGGACTACCATTTTCATCAACCACTACAGCACAAATAAATTTATTCTGTTCTTCCACAAAATTAATTTCTTCCTGTTCCATTTCAGCACTGGCAAATTCAGGTTTACCCTTGTTTGCCTTTTTACCCATTTTAAACAGTTTTTCCGCTTTTTCATTGGATATTGCCGGGATAACATAGGTATTTCCTTTAAACTGAAACTTGGTGTCTTGCGCCAGATCATCAAAACTTTTGATTTCACTCATTGTTGCCTCTCCTTTTTCTTTGTTTTAAATTGTATAAGCAAAATACTTATACATTGTTGATTTTTTTAAATTTCCAACCTTTATGGGTTTTCTCTAAACCTCCTATACAATTACAAATGTGTCCTGTATTTAATCCATATTTTTTGGCAAATTCATTTACATTCAATTCTTCTGTTTTTATTCCTTCTGGGGAAATAGCCTCAAAAACAATAACATGCCTTGTATTTTTACTTTGATCGCTATGCTCTATAAAACAACAGTTTTCTCTACAATAGTTGCCATTAAAGTCTTTTCTTTCAATACTAGGTTTTTTTATCTTTAATTGTTTGATTGCATACAAATATTTAAAATACATATCTTTATAGAAGTTTTCAAATTCTTCCCATCGTGTATCGTATGTAATTCCTCTTCCACCATAATCTTTATAACTCTTGTTTTTTGGGTTGTTGCATCTTGCTTTTAGTCTCCTCCAAAAATTGTAAAATGGAGTTTTGGTTAAGCCATGTTTTATGTTTTTTACCTGTCCTCTACTATCCACATATAAACAACCACAACTTTTTGTGTTTCCTGATTTAAGATTAAATGTTTTTACAATATGTTTATTGCCACAATCACATAAACAAACCCAACTACCCTTTTTATTATATTTTTTAACAAGCAACCTTCCAAATTTTTTTCCAATTAAATTCTCTTTTGGTTTTCTATCCTTTGATTTTCTTCTGGCCTCATCACACAAACAACCACAACTTTTTGTTCCTCCAGACATTAAACTACTTGTAAGAACTATCTTCTCATTTCCACAATCACACTTACATAACCAATTACCAGAACCAACCCATTTTACAACAGTTAATCTTCCAAATCTTTTTCCTGTTTTATCTTTATAGTTGTCTGTTTCTCTTTCTTTTGCTAATTCACGCATTAAACAACCACAACTTCTAGTTGTCCCATTTTCTAAACTATCTTCCCTTACCTTTTTTTCTGTTCCACAATCACAAACACAAGACCAATACTTTCCTTCATAATGCCCAACAACCAATAACCTCCCAAACCTATCACCGATTAAGTTCTTTTTTCTAATCTTCACGATAATTTTCCTTTCCACTGAGAGGTGTATAAAGAAATAGGCTAACTGACCTATATGCTTTATACACCCCTTTTAGTAGAAAGTCAATCAGGGACTTGAAAACCCACTAACTCGGAAGAGTTGGTCCCCAGCTGCCCTTGAGTCATCGATAAGCCCAACAAACTTGCAGGCAAATACTCTTTGCGAATCCGTGGTAAATGCCACTTCAACCGCACCACCAATATTCGGAGCCGCTTTATAAATCTGGAAAATATCAGAACCATCAATTGGCTCAATAACCAATTCACCCGTTGTAATTGCCCCACCAACCGGCTTACCAAAAGTAAGATAAGTCGTTTGGTCAGTAGCTGAAGCAAACAACATTTTCAGGTTATCAAAGGTGGATTCCGTCAGATTAACCGTAACTTCCAAAACCAGACCGGCATCCAACACACGTACCGGGGTTTCCCCGTATTGGTCAGATTTCAATTCATAAACGTTTTGGGTAATGGAAATAGACACACCACCATAGGTATGTCCAATATGCCGTCCAGCAAAATAGATATAAGCAGGACCAATCGAAATATTATCAGAATCAAATGCAGTTGCATATACAGTCATGTTCATTCTCCTTTATTGTATTTTTTATTATCTTACTATTCCCCTGTAACTACTTTTTGTTTCTCCCCTTTGTTTGATTTATTTTTTAAATAGTATTTAGCTGAAAAGCATTTACCAGTAAAAAATAAATCAAGTTCTTTTAAAAATATTAGACAACATGAAACTTACCATTTTTACCCATTGTGTATTTGATGGTGCTCCTTCGGTTTGTGCATCATTTCTGGATACCAACTCACAATGGTTAATGCGCCAATTGGTTGTTTCTATTTTTTGCGTATCAAATAAATCAGTTAATCGTTCAGCTACTTTATCCGTAGTTTCCTGATCTATGGAAACAACTTTAAAAAACAAAGAGCCATTGACAAATTGTTTAGGATAAGACCATCTATTAGGTCTTTTTCCTAATGCCATTCGATAAAATATAGCTGCTTTTTTACTACTTGAGTATATAACATCTTCTGAAGGGTTCCAAGCATAAACTCGTTCATCGGATAGAGTATATCCAGTTAAACCTTGAAGAATAGCATCATTGACTAATATATCGACAATTTCAGCTTGGATTTCCAACATAACTCAATCCTCCCACCACTCATTATCATAACCTTTGGAAACATCCAAAGCCTTTTTATTATCAAAGTAGACACGGAAATAAATAGCAGTTTTTGCACCTTTACTTCTGGTTGCTCTTTTCATTGCTCTATGTAATCTATCTCTGATTATAGTTCTTATTTGTGGTCTTAATTCTTCCATAATGCTACGAAACCAAGGACGTTCATCAACTGACCATCCATCAGAAGCAGCACCAACATCTAAAGCATTAGCATATATTTCTACCGGGGTTTTTTTACCTTTACCTCTGGATATAAATATTTTTCCACCCGCATAAAATAAAGATTGATATTCTGTTCCAACTGAATCAAAAACACCAACCCTGACTCTGCCTGTTTCATCTATCTCAAATGATATGGAATCAAATAATGTACCAGTTGGAACGCCTAGACCACTATCAAATGATGCTGGTGGTTGTCCCGGTGCTGAAGCTGTATAAGAGCCTAATTCAGTGTATTTATTTTTATCACCATTATCTTCAACCAATACCACTGTATATTCTCTACCAGACGGTGTGCTGTTTAATATATTTTCCCTTATTGTAGCAACTACAAATTCACCTATCCATTGTGCTGTTTTTTCCATTTCCAAATCTATTGAATTTAAAATTGGATTTAGAATATTTTCAGCTATAGCTCTGCCCAATTTACTTTTTTGGACAGCTTTACCTATGCGGATACGTTCTTCTGCTATGTCATGTTTAATAGTCATTTATCAGGTTTCCTCAACTGATAAAGCTACTTCCAGATGGTGTGAAGAACTACCAGATGCAAATATTGGTGATGGTATTCCATCCACAAATAAGACAATACTTGACCAAGTAATTTTATCTCCTTTCCTTATATCTTGGGTTGTTTCAAAAAATCCCAAATATCTCCCCGTGGTAACTTGACCTGAATTTTCCTGATTAAAATTACTCACCACAGAACGATCCTGCTGAATATTACAGGAAACAGTAGCACCAATGGTACTCCATGTTTTTACCGATTGTTTATAATCATTCTTGGTAACGGTTGCCCGTTCAATTTTACAGGTTTGATTTAAAAGATTCATATCAGATGACCTCTTTCCGATATCGTCTTAAATCAGAAAAAATCTGTGCATTTAATCCCTGCATTTCTTTCAACATCAATGGAGAATAATTGGTATAAGAATAATTACCTATTTTCTCAGACTGTAGATTAGGATTATTTGGCACATTAACCAAGGTTCTAACCATATCAAAACATAAGTATTTTAATTCTTCCAATTCAGCGTGATTGGCCGTATAACCACCATTCCATTTGGCTTTTATATTCTTTACATAACCATAATAAAAACTTCCGTAATAAACCAATTTACCCACAGCATTTTTTAGATGATATCCGGTCAAATCACTGTAATCTGTAGCAGCAATAATTTCTACATCATTAATATAAAAACTGGTTACTGAGTTAACCGGATAGGTGGGGAAATAAAACTCAACACCCGTTATACCGTCAAAAATGGCATAACGTTCACTGTAATCAGCATTATCCTGTCCTTGACCATCCAAAGGAGCATAATCAAAGGTTCTAGCTTTTAAAGGCCGATTACAGAAGTCCTCAAAGGCTACAGTTGCCTTATTTATTAGATTGATGACTTTATCCGTGGTTGCTTGGTCTAAACTGGATAAACCCATCATGGTTTTATAATAATCTGTATCTATTAAAGCAAAGGAAAGAAGAGACATTGGTTTATTCCTTTACATATTTATTTGTGGAAATAATGGTTCATCAACATCCGGTATTCTTTTATTTTTATCAATTTCTTTTTCTTTATTGCCATTAGCAAAAATCAGAACAGTACCACTATCAGGTAATTCTTTTTCTGGTAATGTGTCAATGATTTTTACTTTATTTTGTTTCTGTAAACTAAATGCCAGCATGTCATTCATATCAATAATACTATTGCCATAACGCCTGATTAAATCAACATCTAGGATTTTTACCTTCATTTTTGCCTCTCTATCTCTCTGATAAATTAATTTTAAAAAAGGGGTGCAGGAAAATCCCACACCCCTGCATACTGCATTACAACTGTTAATGCGTTAAGCCGTGGCAACTTTCGGGCTACGGCCGGAACCATAAGTACCCGTCAGAACCGTACCAGTTTGCGTTACCGGACAACGTTGCTCTTCAAACGTCACCAGATAAGCACCCCAATTCACCGTATCGGTATCAACATCATGATTCACCCGCAGATACCGTTTAGGATCATCAATAACCACCAGATAAAGACCAGTTTCAGTAATTTGCGGAATGGTGATAAAGTCCGCATCATAGGTGGAATCATCATCGGAATCCTGAACAACCAGATCCAAAGTTCCACCCGTACCAACGCTAGTAACATCAATAATCAACAAAGCACGATTAGCAAGACCACCAGTATAAAGATCAATTTCAGTAGTCGGGGAATTGGCGGCTGCACCAGCAGCTTCATCAGCCACCGAACGAATAATTTCAACCTTATTATTGGAAATAATATCGTACATTTTTCTATATCCTCCATCAGTTTATTTTTTGAAAAGTGGGGATTGTATTTCAAATCCCCACACTATGAAAAAATTTGTTTTCTATTAAGAGACACCGCCCAAGATCACGAACGCCTGTGCCTGAGCTGCCACGCCATCAACCCGACCAGCACAACGGAGCGAAGTGCGGTTTTTACGGAATTGGAAATGTTTACTGGAATCCATTGCGAATTCCTGCGGGAAACCAATGTAATAATGCGACCAGTTACCAAGGATAACATCACCATCAGTACCAAGAGTCGGAATCTTACCATCCGCCAGAACAGCCGGACGACCAAGAATGGTCATATTATAACCATCGGAAATATTTCCAAAAGTTTCCTGAAGAACCAATTCTTTACTATTGGCAGAAACTTTCTGACCACGCAGATTGGCACGGGCTTTTTTGGAAATAAACCATACCGAACCTTCATCAAACACTGCCGGAAGTTTGGCTTCCATATTCAGAACGTCATCAACTTCAACATTGGAAGCGGTTTGACGATTAACCGTGAACACCGAAGGATCGTTGATAATCCCCAACGGTTGTTTCCCACCAGTACCTTGAATAAATGTTTTGTCCGTAATCCAGTACCAAGCGGCACGGAAAATACGGGTCAAGAAATTCACCAGATTGACCGCCGAAGACTCAAGCAGAGTATTGGTAACTTCCGTATAACCAGAAAGTTCGTGAGCCACCATTTCCACCAGACCGAAATTAGGCTGCGTCGAACCTTTTTCACCACCTTCTTCCGTCCAACTGAACGACACACCAGCAAACGGATCAAAGCTGGCAGACTCTACATCGGCATCCTGTTGCAGTTTCGGGAAACCAAGTTTTTCACCATTCATCGGCCACACGGTAGCCCGCTGCCAAACCAAAGTCGGCAGAGCATCCCACATAATCATAATGGCACGGAATTCAGCAGGAACCAGATAACCACCAGCACTATCAACACCTTCCGACAGCAGTTTAGAAACACTGCCAGTTTTCAAATAACTAGCAAAATCTTTAGCCCATGCACCAAGTTCTTCGGAAACCTGTACCCAAGGATTCTGTTTATTCTTCATATTAATAATGGAACCCTGCTTGGTGGAAATAAAATCACCATCCATCTTAATAAACGGCAGACCAGCCAACATAGCTTTAGAAGTCGTACCAAACGGCTGTGCTACATCACTTTGCAGAGAAGCAATGTGTTTGCCAATAACATCCTGTACCATTTTCCCAAAATCATCACCGGCAACATGAGATTTAAGTTGCTCGTCCAACATCTTAATAAGGTCTTCTTTAGTCAATTTCATTTTTCATTTCCTCCATGTATTTATTTTTTAGTCTTCCAATTTTCCAGAAAAATTATCTAACACCGATTTTACCGATTGTTCCAAAACTTCTTTTAAACCAATACTACCTATACTGCCTTTTTTCATCTGTGATTTAACCTCTGAAAAATCTTTATCGTCAATTTCGATGAAATCTTCCGAATTATCATCATCACTGACAGGGGAGAACAGTGATTCATCAAATTCTAAAACTTCACCATTTTTTGACTCTTCTGATTCTTCAGCAAGCACAATCTCAGAATTACTATTGTCATTATTATCTACTTCGTTTTCTTTTTCAACAGATTTCTTTACTCGTTCTACAATTTCATCCATTTGTTTATCAGATATTTTCATTTCTCCATCATCGGCTGTATCCTCAGCTAAAACAGATTCAAACAATTTATCAATATCTTCTTCCTTAATATCCTCCTTTTGAATTTTTTCCTTACGGGATTTAACCTCTTTACCTTCTGTATCAATAATAGATATTGTTACTTCAATAAACGGTTCTTTTTGTTCTTCTTCCAACTCTTCCTTATTTTCAACATTCTCCTCTGTCTTTTCTTCTTCAACCTCAGTTGAAATTTCTTCCGTTTCAATAGAGTCATCGGAAATTTCCTTTTCTTCCACTTCCTCCACGACTTCCAAATCAAACTCTTCCTCACCAATTTGTTTCTTACCCATATCAAAATATTTAACTTTTGCTTTGTTGTCTGTGTGTGCTTTCACAAATTCATTAGCAGTTTGTTCATCCATATCTTCAGGGAAAACATAACCAACCAGTTGTTTATCGCCACTTTCAGGGGTATCAATCATGGAACCATAAATTCCCTTGATACCGTTCCACAAGGGAATAATAAATGGATTGGTGTAAATTTCCGTATCCGTTACCGGAATAAATAAACCAGACTCAGTTTTACACATAAATTGCTTATAGCCCATTTGAGTAAGATTTGGCGGAAGATCATCCGTCAAGGATCTTACATCCATATTGGCATTGGGATTACAAGGCACCGTTACCGGGGAAATCTCCAAAAGTTCCTGTTTGGTGAATTCCCGACCACCCCAATAATTTCCCTCTTCCCGTAAACAACATTCAACACCAATAAAACCAACAGAAAAAGTATTCAAAAATCCATTTTTATATTTATTGAAAATCAAACGGGCTTTATCGTCATCCTTGTCAAATTGGGGTTTAAACACCAATTGTTTCTTTTCAACATCTTTTTTAACCATCAATGCCTTGCCAACCGGCGGTTCCCAATAATTATGACTCCATGGGAGTACTGGATTCTTTTTGAAATTACCCAATTGCCATCCAGCAATACGGATAATATCTTTATCTCGATCTTCATCTTCCGTGGAACCAATTGCCAAGAAAGACATGTTTTCTTCATCCAATTGTTCAATCTTAACAACTGGCATATCGGACCCTAAAAGAAAATGCCCATCTTTTTTAATAGGCAAACCATTTTTACCTTTAATTCTATAAGCCATTGTCTTCACCCTTTCCTGTTTTTATTAAATGCAAACCAACCAATAATATAACCGATAATACTTACTATAACCAACCAAAAACAAACTAAGTAATCCTTTATTTTTTTCATATCAACCTCATTGTACTGATTTTAATAATTCCAAAGCAGTATTGATGGTTGTAACATTACTATTACTTTCTATAATTTCCATATTGCCACCACATACCATAATCGTAGCAGCATCTATATCTTTAAACAATGAATAATAATCAGCCTGACAATTTTCAGTTTTCACATGCACTGAAGCACAACCCGATAAAAATACAAATAAAAGAAGAATAAAATATTTCATGTTTATTCTCCATCACTTCTTGACGTAATGGTACAATCACAGGAAAAATTAGGCACTTGGTTAGGGAATAATTGTTTGCTCTTGATATTATCCAATCGGCCACGATGACCACACTCATTACTGTTAATTTTCCAATCAAAGGGGATTCCTTGATTGACCATGACCAACCATTTTGCATAGTTAATAGTAGCTTTTAATAAAGTATTGGTTATTTTAGAAATGCGTGGATTACCATTAAACTGTTCCTTGATAACATCTTCCCAAACAATACCTTCCATTGAATTAAACTTGAAAATGGATTCTTTATATTCAAATGCCATTTTCTCAGAAATAGGAGATACCCAATTTTTACTATCATAGTTAATTGGTTTTACTCCCATACCAAAAAATAAAACCCCGATGGTTTTATCAATTATCTTGGATAAACCCATCGACAAATCTTGTTTGATGGTTTGTTCATTGGTGTTATTTAAAATATGTAAAACCAGTTTATTCCATGTTTCTCGTAATTCTTGCTCATACTCAGAAAATTTATTTAATTTCTGATTAATAGTTTCTTCCCCATTCAACGCTCTGCCATCTGTCGGGTTTTCATCTCGATCATCTGTGCCATCAGCATTACCATTGCCTTCATCATCGTCGTGGCGAATAGGATCAGTTTCATCATCTCCACCATCGGTCGAGGTATTTTGATTATCTTGTGCTTCCGATAATAATAAATCCACAAAGTCTTTGGCCCGACTTAAAGGTACCAAAGAACCTTTAATAGATACAAGAATCTCTTCTCCGCCTTTAACCGGAGGAAGAGCATGTATTTCTTTTCTGAATTCATTGATTGCCATTGATGGTTGAGAAGATAAATAAACCCTTGCCTCTTTAACTTCCAAATCTCTATCCCGTGGAATAGGGTTTTCATGACGAATAGCTAAACGTTCATCAAACTCATGCAAAACTCCATAAGTTAATTCTTCATCAATTAAGGTTAAACGGGGTTGAATACATTCCCGGTTAAAAGCAATATCAGCAATTACTGAACTTGCCCGATTAGAATCACCCTCACCACCTAATTTAGATAGTGGCACTTTATAACAAGAAGAAATCTTAGATTTAGACCAACCAGCCAGATTTAAAAATTCAAAATCTTTATTGGTAAATTTCAAAGGAACAGGTTTCAAACCAGAAGTTAAAACCGCAACATCATGATAATTCCCCGAATATTTTGATTTCCAACGATTTTTGATTTCATCAGCTTTTTCCTGATTAATATCTTGGTCCGTATATAAAGCCATATCAATACGAGCAGAATTTTTAAAGAAATCCCGCTCATAGATTTCCACATAAGTATCAATATCCACAGAATAGGCTTGTGCCTGTATTGGACTCATGGGCCAATAAGGGTTTTTCGGATTAGGATAATTGATAACAATCAATTCACTATTATCAAACTCTACCTGCCGGTCATCAAATCTGAAAGTATAAGTTAATTTTGGTTTTAAAAAATCATTATTAATTTCAATATTAACAAAATCATTCATATTCAAAGGCCATAATTCCCAAACTTGGCCCAATTTATTTCTGGCTTTATAGATGCAGGTCATACCACACAAATCCAACTGCAATAAACAGAAGGATTTTAAAAAACGAAAGGTCATTAAATCATTTGGTTTAAAAAATGGCTTGGTAAAAATTTTATAAGCTTTATTTTTACTGGTAACTTCTTCACCTGTATCTGTACGATAAAAATAATAAGGAATGGTGGAAACCCGCTCAGAAATTAAACTGACACAGGAAAATACCCATGATTTATATTCAGACAATTGTTGATTGGGGCTTCCTTTAAGGTTTTCTAAAGAAGCCCCCTTTTCCCGGTTAATAATCTGCACCAGTTCTTCATAACTCTTGGTGCTATCCCCTATATCTATTTGGAAAGGGCCAAATTTCACAATTTTTCCTCCTTGATTACTTTGATATTTTAACTAAAAAGTATGTTATCAAAGTTTGTAACAAAATACGAATGTTTTATTTACCAATGCTGAGTATAGCTGACTACAGTTTTATCATTATCAGAATCAACACTAATATAGAATTCATCACCGCCATAAACACCTAAACCACAACCAACCAAATCACCAATAAGATCACCAACATTAAAATCATAATCTAATTTTTCTTTTACCACCCCAACAGCACTACAACTAATAAAAGAAAAAGCCCTGCGAGGAATTTTGGTTTGTTTCCTTACTTCTGGCTCTGTTGCATAATACAAAAATCCATCAACACCGGCACCAATTAAAGCACTGACACCAACATGTAAAAAAGTTGAATTATCATATTCATGAATAACTTCTGCTTGGCTAATAGTTACCGATAAAAACAAAAAACACAAAAATAAAAGTATACTTTTCATAATTAACTCCTTTTAAAATTAATACACATTAGGTCCACCATTTTCACCACGAATAAGCTTCTTTCCAGCTTCTCTACAAAAATATAAACTCATTGCTATGTCTGATGTTTCATAAAAAGGATGGTTAAACATCTCATAATACATTCTCGACCACGGATTATTTTCCATATCATCAGCAATATCCGGTTTATCATTAAAACAAAACATCCATTCTTTTTGTTCGAACTCTTTATCCATTGAAGGAAGACCAGAGTTTATATCCATCTTTGCTTTTCCAGTTAAAAAACCTTCAATTTTAATATTATACTTTTTAAACTTTTCTTCTCCTAACGCTGTTTGTAATAAATCAATAATAGCATCCTGCACCCCGTTGTTTTCTGCTAAATATAAATCAGGACCATATTCCCTAAAAGTTCTAACTATATGTCCTGTCAAATCCGAGGTTTTTTTAATGGTAACAATTTCCACAGGTAGTTTCAATCCAGTTTTTCTATGAACAGCTACAATGGATAAAACCGTACCGGGACGCTTTTGACCAGAAAAGTCAATACCCCCAACAAAAAACCAGTTATTTTCATTTTCCAATAATGCTCTTGGGGAAACACCAAAATGACAACATTTTTCAAAATTACCAAAAGTTTTATCATTATCAGTATAGGGTATTAAACAATAACCACGTTTAAAGTCCCTTTCTCCTAACGTCATCTTACGATCTTCTAATGCTGCTTTATTAAACTTAGACCACAAAGGTAATTTAAACTTTCTACCAAAAGAATCCTCAAAATTTAAATGATTAAGCGTTTCATCTGCCGATATACTCATCCACGCCCATGATGGATTTTTCTTTACATAAGCTGCTACATCATTACTATGCCATTTATTCATCATTAATATTATTTCAGAATCTTCTGGTATTAAACGAGTTATCCAAATATTTTTTATTGTGTCTTCTATCTTTATTCTGGTTGTTGGTTCATATACTGCTGTTCTTAGATCTTGTGGATCATCAAAAATAATAAGATTAGCACGACCACCAATACCTGTTCCCAAAACTGAATAAGCCTCTACAGTACAGTTAGCAGATGGTGATTCTCTATTTACTGTAAAACGCTCTGAACCCCATATGTTTGTTGGTTGTATATGTGGTGCTATGTTATGAAAATCTTCATCACGGTCTATATAATCCCGCAAAGCTCTACAACGTTTTGTAGCCTCTGTGTCAGATACATGAACAATTTTCACAAGGAGGTTTGGGTTTTGTGCTATCCTATACAAAGAATAGCCTATACACATTTGTTCTGTTTTTCCAAAACCATACGCCCCCAAAATCATTTGCTTATTAAATCCTTTTTTCTTTGCTATACGAATGAACCTGTGCATTATGTTATGCACAGGTTCATTTACAACCAGATTTCCTTTTGTATCTTTTAACACCTTTTGAACAAAATCTTCTGATTTTCTAGGCAATAACTCTGATATGGGCAAATCAATACCTGATATTAAATCAGACACACCACTCTTTAGGAATGTTTTAGTATCCTTTCCCAACAAAGATGATGCTGTTTCTTGGTGTCTTTTTTTAGATATCATTATATAACCCCTTTAAACATATTCAACATCAACAATCCGATTATCACATACATCAATAATTGGTACACTTGTATTCTGTTCCAACATTAATGGATTACCTAAGTCTACCTTTTTTAGTTTCTGCATAATTTTCTGTTTCAGTTGCGGGGAGCACTCATTGATAACTTGAAGAACAACGTTTTGGAAGGTTTCAATTTGTATTTGATATTTATGTTCAATAGTATCTTTTTTACCATACTTTTCAGGGTATACTCTTTCCAAGAACCATGCTGAAGCTTTCCAATCAATAATTCCTGCATCAGTTATGTTTTCTAACTGATCTGCTTCCAATTTTGCCTGACTAAGCTGTACAAAATCTTCAAAAGTTACATCAGAACGCATTTCAGCAAGTTCTGTTTTGGTTACTTGAGCCAAAAGACAAGCTTCATTGACTTTCAACCCTTTAGAAAGGTATTTAGCCATTTTTTGTTTTTTGGCATTTATTCTATTGCTTTTTTCACGTTTTGAACTTAATCTTAATCTTGGCGGCATGTAAATCTCTCCTATTTATCTGATAAAATAAATCATTATATTATTTTTATTCCATTCACTAACAAAAGGCAAGAGGTAACTCTTATGTTACATAAAAAACTACAGAAAAAAAATATGTCAAAAGTGGAAAGATATAATCTTGTCAACCGTTTCAATGGTTCACTTGAGTTCCTTGAAGATTTTCAAACCATCATGCTTGAACGGTTAATCTTAAATCATAATCAAGAATATCATCCTGACAATATTAAAGATATAATTCAAAACAACAAAAATCAGAAATTTCATCGAAATTCAAAAGATATAAATACTGATATTGCTGGTGGTTTCATTCTATCTACTGTAATTGAGGCAGAATTTTATATCTTATTACAAGAACAAATTAAAATATTAACTGGACAATATAAACCAATGAATGAGGTGATTAATTTATTGTTAACATGGTTTTATCAGTACTATAGTCAAAATAATAAAAATAGAATTTATGCACCATTAATAAAGGTAAAAAAAGAAAGAAAAATGTACAAACAATTCAAAAAACAATTTTCCCCTTATTATAAGAATATTTTGTTGACTTAAAATACTGTCCTAATTATACTTGTATTTCACGATGTTAACTAAACTATTTGAAGGTTATTGTTTTTGGGTTGTTTCTTTTCTTCAAAGAAAAAAAGGGGAACCCACCACCAAATGAGTTCCCCAAGAAGAGAGGCAAACCATGAACCCTAACCTTTTGAGAAGGAGCGCGAAGAGTCATGGTCAATAAAAATACTAAGTGCATTACCAAGAAAAAGCAAGTAGAAAAAAATCAATTTATCAATAAGAACAAACCTGAAATAAAAAACTTCCTCTACCACTGCAAAAGTTATACCCGTAAAGTTTCCTTCCTGAAAAACTCCCCTTGGTCTAAGAAGGCCAACCCTATATATGTTATCAAGCAAATGGGTTTTACCAAGATAGGTAAAAATCAAAAGAAGCTAATTTATTTTCTCCATGACTTTTTTAAAAATGGTCGTCCTGTTTATTTCAACTACAACACTATTGCTGCCCGTCTGGAAATCAACCCAACTAATATAGCCAAAGTCATCAAGTCTCTGGAAGACTGTCAACTGGTTGTCAGAGAAAACTTTAAATCAGTTAACAAAGGTGGTCAGCACCAAGTCATTTTACTTCCTAATTTTCCAAACAACCCATTAGCTTATCAAATTTTTTTGGAACCAAAATTACTTGACCAAAATAAAGTAAAATACTTGTCCAAACAAATAAAATTTCTTTGTAAGCGTTCAAAATTAAAGAACTTTTTACTCAATTCATCCACTGCTACTGATAATACTAGTATTTACTATAATACTTATAAACCTATTACTAATAAGTTTCTTACGAAACTTATTGAAGCTCCTGCCGTCGCTTCCAAGAGTTCTGTTTCTGTTTGCCCTGCAAAGGAGAAAAAAATTATGCGTCTAAACCTTAAACGGCAAAGCACAAATCATTTGCCACCTCCCTTGAAAAAATCCAGCGTTGCTGAAAAATTTAAAAGAAGAAAACAACCATTAGATAAACAAAAAACTATTGAACAACTTGACCCTACATTTGTTGATATTTTGAATAGACCTTTGAACGAACTAACATTTGACAGTAAATTGGTCAATCAGTTAAATCGTTTATTGGAAACTCAATATGGTTTTGAATATAATTTAAATAGTTTAATAAGTTTGAAAAATTTTGACTCATTTGCCGGTAGAATAGATATTAAAACTTTATTCAGATTTTTTGAACTATTGAAGAAAGACGGTAAATTAGAAATTCTTAATACTGTAAAGATTATTGAATATTTTAATAATAAAAACAATCGTAAATTTTCCAAAACAAATAGTAATTTTAAAACCCCTACCAAGACCTTTAAAAAATTGGTTGTTAGTGTTTCTTATTTTATGTCTATTGGTCATACTGTAGATGATTTCAGGAAAGCCATTGACCGTTTACATAACTACAGTCATTTAACCAAATTTAAATATAAGAATAAAATAAATATCCTAGAATTTTTAGTTAATCCATATAATGAAAAATATTTGCAGGTATTTTTAAAAGAAGAAAAAGATGGGGCTATTTTTTCAGCCTTAAAAGAATTCAAAACCAAATATCCCAAGGAGCAGGAAATATTTAAAAAGATGTTTCTTGAGTTCTATTATGACGAAGAAGAAGGGCTAAATGACTACAAGTGCTACAGTTACCGGATCAAAGGTTTTGTAGAGGAAACAATTGACGATTTGGTGATTAATGAACGGGATCGCTGTGGTTATAAACTTTTCTATGAAAGCAATGATGGAATTCATGAGCCTGTCATGGAAATGTATCTGAATTATATTGTGGATAACACCGGCAGAGATATTCCAATGGTCAAGGATATTGTCAGTCCGAAACGTTGGTTAGATTTTGTGGAAAATTATATGTGTGAGGAAGAGGAGGCGTTTAATTTCTGGAAAATATGCAAAAAACCAGTATAATATAAAAAATCGTTGACAATGGAATAATGGCAGTTTATTTTAAATTCATAAACTGTTTTTATATAAGGACGATGCTATGACGAAAAAAAATAAACAAAGAGAATTTTTTGAAAGTCTTATGCAGCGGAATGCTTTCAAAAAAGAACAACGCTTTCTGGCTAAGGATGATAATTATAAACGCCGTATCAAACGGTATCGTGAAGATTTGTTTATGATGCCATTGATGGATGAAGAAACTAAAGAATACCGAGAAAATAAAATATTAGATTTGTGTGAACATTTTGCAACCATTGCCAAAGATCGGGAGATGGAAAATCTGTATGCCCATTGGCCACAATACTTCAGTATGTTCATGACTCCAAAACTATTTGATTTAATTCCTAGCGAATGGTTTACCAAGGAAATAGGTTTCTGTTTTGCCTGTAAACATTTTAAAGGTGAAAAGAAAGGACATTATAAACAATTCCATTCTTTAAAAAGGAAAGTTATCAGTTTATTTGGTTTATGTGTAAAACATAAAATAAGTAGCAAGAATAACCGTAATTTTCTCAGTATTTATAAACATAACAATCACGTTATGCCAAATTTCCGGTGTCGTGGTTGGGAGCCTATGAATTTTTATGAGCATTTATTGAAAATAAGACTTTTTAAAATTTTGACAGAAGATAATGAACATGGTTATACACTTGAACAATATATGCAGGAACAAGACAAATTGGATGTTTATGATTTTATGGCTGAGGACGCCAGCGGTCCTTACACTGATTATTAACTATGGAGAGAGGTTATCATGGCAAAAAAACCACTATTGAAAAGCAGGAACACAAAAAAAACAGATAACCCGTTACAACCAATACTGAAGCAAAATCCGCTATTTTATTCAACTTTTTGTCTCACCGATAATTTAAACTTTGCTTTTTTCTATGCAGACGCAAAAATATTTGTTGACAATATACAAGTAAAGGCTTTAAATAAATTTAAGTTCGATGAAGTTGATTTAGATATGGAGATTGACCGTTCACAGGAAATCAAACCAAGCAAGGGGGTGAAACAAGTTACTTTTAATGGTGTCGGATTTGTGGAGCGTGATATTTTTAATGTGTTTAAAAGTTTATATCCAGACAGTACGTTTCATCAGCTAAAAAGTTTTTTCGGGCAAACTGTAAATTCATTGATTATTGTTTTGCACGAAGAGCATGGTAAACCAGTTGGTTTACTCAAAACCCACTAACTGAAAGAGAGAAAAGTCATGGCAAAAGTAAAAAAAGAAGAAGTTAAAAAAGCTAAAGGGAAAACTGTTAAAGAGGAACCGAAGGCAAAGGGAAAAGGTAAAGCGGCGGCTGCTGAAAAACCAGTTGAAGAAAAAGCCGTAAAAGGCAAAGAAAAGGTTGAAGCTAAAGGTAAAGGGAAAGCCAAGGCTCCGGCCAAGAAGGAAGCTGCAAAGAAAGAAACCAAACCCCGTGGTCGTGGTCGAGTTGCCGGTGTTCGTAGTGAGGTGACTAAAAAGGATGCTGACCAAATCCAAAATCAATTCTCTGCTGTTGAGAATGCCTTTGATGAACTGGCAGAAAACATTAATAAGTTCCTTGGCGGAAATAAATCGGCAGTTGGTAAAGCCCGTAAGAGTATCCAGACCATTTGCCGCATGGGTAAAAATTTCCGTAAGACCTTGCAGGACGCTAAAGTCAATATGAAACAAGTAAATATTAAATAATTTGATTATTATGTATTAGAAGAGAGGTAGTAAAAGGCTACACATTTATGAGGTGTGTGGCCTTTTCATTAACCTTGTTATCTATAATTAATTTCCAAGGAAATGAGATATGACCCGAGAAGAGATAGAACAAACTGAATGGGCAAAAGAGTTTAAATGGGATGCCCCGATAAGTTATGAACAAGGAATTGATTATGCTTTAAAACCAAACCTTGAAGTATATCTTAATAACAATAGTGATCTTGGTTATTGGGTATGGGCAATTATTGTAGATGATGATAAGGGTTTCTGGATGGATGCTAAAGAAACAAAAGATGAAGCTAAAGAATTATGTAATAAAATGGGTTGGAAAATTACCTTTATTGGAGAGGAGCGTAATGGATAAAAAAGAAATTTATAAAGAATATGAGTGTAAAATTTGTGGTGCTGTATTTTTCCGATTAAAACAATATACATCCCATAAAAGTGTACATGTCAAAGGAACCAAACCAAGATGTCGTATTTGTAAAGATCCTTTAAAAGAAGGTGTCAATTGGGTGCCATCAATGGTTAAAACTTCCAGTAGAGTTTGTAAAAAATGTAAAAAAGTAAAAAATAAAACCGCTTATAATAATCGTAAAAGAAAACTCATGGAAAAGGTAAGGGGGAAAAAATAACTTATATGCAATTGATTATTTCATTGTTGGTTTATAACCAACTTGATGTAACAAAAAAGTGCATACAATCCATTTTAGAAAATTCTACGTCTGATTATCAGCTTATTATTTCCGATAATGCTTCTCGAAAAGATACCCAAGATTACTTGTCCAAATTAAAAGATAAACGTATCAAATATGTCAGAAATAAAGAAAATTTAGGTTTTATTTCTGCCCATAATAATATTTTCAATTCTACTAACTCTAAATACTTCTGTGTTTTAAATAATGACTTGATTATTAAAACAAAAGGTTGGGATAACCAACTTGTTCAATTACTGGAAAACAATCATGGATTAGCACAAATAGGCAACAAACAAACTTTTGGTTATATTGGGGAAGAAGGCAAAGGGCAACCGAGGAAAGGTAATCCAATTGATTATATTGAGGGGTCTTGTTTCATTGTAGATCGGGCAACAGTCAATAATGTTGGTGGTTTGTTTGAAGATAAATATATGTACTTTGCCTTTTGTGAAGATGCTGACTTATCGTTAAGGTTACGCAGTGCAGGATATAAAATTGCAGAATGTCAAGATATTGATATTTTACATTTTCACCACCAATCATTTAAACATGAAAAAGTAGAAATTGATTTTAAAAAATATGAACAGGAAAATAATTATTTTCTTAGAACCAGATGGAAAAAATATCTGAAAACCAGAAAGTTTGATCCTATGAAAATATTAATAGATAGACAAGGAGCCATAGGTGATGTATTAATGGTTGAACCTATTATCAGAGGTTTAAAAGAAAAATATCCCCAATGTCAGATTTTTGTAAATACCGCTTGTCCACAACCTTTTTTAAATAACCCATATATTACTGAATATGGTAAAAATCTAAAACATAAAATGCAATATGATTTAATGGTGGATTTGAATATGGCTTATGAAAAACGTCCGGAAATGCACGTTATTGAAGCTTATTGCAAAGCCGCTAACATTGCGTTATATCCTGAAGAAATGATTCCACGTTATTATGGGTTTGATAAATCTACAGTGCAAAAAGCTGAAAACACCTTGGTGGTTTGTTCAGATAATACTTGGAAAAATCGAATGATACCTTTAACAATATGGAAAAAATTTATACAATATCTTAAAGAAGAGAAAAAATATTATATTGTTGAGGTTGGTATTAATCCTGAAAACTATCTTGGGATTGGTTTAAATCTGATTGGAAAAATACCTTTCAATGAAACAGTTAAAGTTATTTATCAATCTGAAATGTTCCTATCTTGGGATTCAGGCTTGATGCATTTTGCACAAGCAATTGGAACACCTATATTTGCTTTCTTTGGTTGTATCAATCCTAATTACCGTATTCATGATTGGGATAAAACCACGGTTGTTTGGTTGGATGAATTAGAATGTGTTGGTTGTCATCATAAATTACCAGCACCAAGAACATTCACGGAATGTAATAAAGATAAAATTTATTGTTGTGAAAATATAACTGTTGAACACCTTATAAACACATTTGAAAATATAAGGAGATAAAATGTCTGAAACAGCAAAACACCGCTCATTGTTTTTACCATATTGTAAAGGAAATGGACTAGACCTTGGATATGGTGGTGATAAAATTGTTCCATCAGCCATTGGTGTAGATTTGCCCCAAGGTCAACGCTATGCTTTTGAAGGAGATAATGCACAAAACATAGAATGTGATGCCAGTAACCTTTATATGTTTGCCGATGAAGGTATAGATTATCTTTATTCGTCACATTTAATAGAAGACTTTGAAGACACTAAAAAAGTATTAATTGAATGGTTAAGAGTTATTAAACAAGGGGGTCATCTTTGTCTCTTATTTCCAAATGAACAAATTTATCGGCAAAGGGGATTTAATATTAACCAAAACCACAAACATATTGATTTTGGATTACAATATGTAAAAAACATTATTGAAGATATTGCTAAAGACTATTATTGTGGATTACATATTATTCATGCACAAGAACATTTTGAGAATAACGATTATAATTGTAGTTTAATTATACAAAAAGGTTGTTTAAAATTTAGTAATCAATATTATGGTCATTTTCCAAAGGTTATCTAGTTATGTCAAAAATACTATTAACCACTTTAGCTTATTCCAATCCAGATTTATTGGATAAATGTCTTGATTCATGGTATAAACATATTCCTGCTGAAGTAGATAAAGGTTTATTGTGGCAAGGGTATACTAATCCAGAAATGGAACCAACCATTAATAAATATCTTGATAAATTAAATGTATATCAACGTAGGATAAACAATTGGGCTGTGGCTGGTGGTTGGAATATTCTGTTAAGGGAAGCGTTTGTAAAAAATAATTACAGTGCTGTTGTTATTGTTGGTAGTGATACGGCTTTTCTCAATAATAAATTTTGGAATACAATAGAATCAAACTACCATGAAGCTTATGATTTTGTAGAATCTTCCCATCAATTTAATTGTTTTATAATCAGTAATACTTGTTTTGAACAAGTTGGTTTATTTGATGAAAATTTCTTCAATTATGTCGAGGATGATGATTACCGTATCAGAGTCAAAAAAACAGGAATAAAATACATTAATAACTGTGGTGATCGTAATTTATTTTACCATTATGAAAGTGCCACGGTTAGACGTAATCCATTATTACAGTTAAGAAGCCGAAGAAGTTTTGATTTAAATAGAAAATATATGCACAAAAAATGGGGTGGGGTTGAGCATACCAATCCTAAATGGAAACCAGTCTATTGTCATCCATTTGATAATAAAGAATGGCCTTTGGATAAATGGATACTTGATCCAGAACAACGTAAAAAACAATTATGGCATAATATAATTGACGATGATAACGATGATCGTTTAATGTTATTAGTTAACGCTTTAAATGATCCTGATAAACACCAATATACCAATGAAAGTTAGAAAGGAAAACAAATGTCACCACTTTATGATTTTAAATGTCCTGCATGTGGTAAAGTAGAAGAGAAAATTTTTAAATCTGGTGAAGGTGTTCCTGATTATTTTTATAATCAATGTTGTTTTAAAAGATCAGTACGGCTTATCGGTATTCCTGCCAAACGAAGAGATATGACTGTTGTAGGAGATAATAAATTATGAGCAAAACTAAATGTATAGAAAAAACAAAAGATGATACTTTTGTTAACCCACAAACTTTTATACATATTAATTGTGGTGATGTTTGTATGTCTTATCATTATGGCAATTATCTAAATGCCGTTGAAGAAATTACAAGTTATTTTCAAACAAAACTTGATTGTCAACCAGAACATTTAGCAGAATGTTTGAAACTATATGCAAAACAACTTGAAGAAGGAGCCTGAAATGGATTGGAAATTAATTAAAAAAGATAAAACAGGAGAAATTCATGTTAATTTCTTCTGGGTTTGTTTATTGGTGATTTTTTTTGGTTTTCTTTTGGGTTTTGGTTTCATGTTGGCTTACACCTTGGTAAATGAAATCTACAATGGAGATGGGTTTTATATTTATTACTTTTTAAAAGAATATAAATTGGTAATTCTTATTGTTTTAGTTTTTTGGGCTTTTTATGTGTTAAACAAGAAGGGGAATAAGAGTAATGAAAAGACATAACTTAAGAACTATAAAATTATATTCAAGAGAAGATGGTATGAACAAAACACGTTATGCGGTTCAATTAAAAATGCGTGGTAAGACTGAATGGATACAAGCTAAAAAAGATAATGTACCCTTGATTTTTGATACCAAGGAAGAAGCTGAACAAGTAATCATTGATTTCCTAGAGGAATTGAAAAAATCACTAAATGATAAAATCAATGAAGGAAAGGTAAAAGTCAATGTCAGACGATAGTAAAGAACAACTTATAGAAGAGATTATAAAATTATCAGATGAACTGGATAAAATTGAAAACAAACCAGAAAGTGATAAATATATTCACCAAATAGTAATTCCTTGCATTATTAAAAACATTAGTCAAAGAACCAAGGATTTTATTTCTTTTACCGCAAGAGTTATTGAACATATAGAAAATTATACAGTCAGTCAATATGGGGATAAAGGACAGGATATTTGTACTGAGTATTCTATTGAAGAATGTCTTAGACAAGCGGAAAAATATATTAAACGTTATGGTAAAAATGCAAGGGAAGGCCAGCAGGAATTGGATTTTTTAAAAGCAGCGCACTTTATACAGATGGGATATGAAAAATATATGTCTCAACAGGAGAATAAATGATATGACTTGTATTATTGGCTTTGTTGACAAAAACAAAGATATTTATATTGGTGCTGATTCTGCTGGGGTAGATGGTCATTTTAATATAAGGGAGAGAATTGATTCTAAAGTATTTATCAAAAACAACATGATTTTTGGATTTACTTCTTCTTTTCGTATGGGCCAATTGATTAGATACCAACTTGTTATTCCTGAACAATTACCAAGCAAAGATGATTTTACTTATATGTGTACTGATTTTATTGAAGCAGTTATTGAATGTTTTAAAAAACATGGCTATGCTAAAATAAATAATAATGAAATAACGGGTGGTTTCTTTTTAGTTGGTTATAAAGGTGATTTATATCAAATTGAATGTGATTTTCAGGTAGCCCAAATTAGAGATAGGTTTGATGCTTGTGGTTGTGGTGAATCATATGCAATGGGAGCAATGGAAATTCTTTCTAAACTAGATTTTATAGACAAAGAACTCACACCAGAACAAAGAATTATTGATGCTTTATCCGTTGTCGAAAAATACTCTGCTGGGGTAGCCAAACCATTTAATATTCAATGTTTAAAATATCAAAAATAAAGGAGATAATGAAGAATGAGTACCCTAGAGAAAAAAGCTATTGAAGCTTTAAAGATCATAAAAGAAAAATGTATGGCTTATCCTACCAAGTTAACCAATGAATTAGTTGGTATTTGTGATGGTGTTTTTACAGAATATGATTCCAGAAAGAAACGTTTAGGAGAAAAAGAAAATCTTTCTAAGGATAATAAATAATATGTTTAAATCTATTATCGCATCTATTTGTGTAAAAATTCTCTCTTGGTGCATTGATAGAAATAAAACAGTTGTTTTTCTAACTGATGAAGAGTTTAAAGAATATTGTGAGTTTAAAGATAGTGTATTTATTATTTATGAAAATGAACAAGAATTAAAAAATGATTGGCCTGATGCTAAACAAATAATTAAAAAATAAAAAGGATAACTTATGAAGTTATGGTTTTCAGGAAGTAGACAGGGCATGACTACTATTCAAAGAAATAAAGTTTTAGGCTTTCTAAAAGAAAATAAAGAGATTATCAAGGAAATCCATCATGGCGATGAGATTGGTTCAGAACAATTATTTCATACTCTTTGTTTTGAAAATGATTTAATGGATAAAATCATCATCCATCCTTTGAATAATCGTAAAAATAGAGCTTTATGCAAAGCTCCAATTATTCATAATCCAACCAGTTATGATAAACGTAGAAAAAATATGGCGGAACAAACCAATTTTCTATTGGTAGTATCAGATAACTACATCAATAATATCCGTAGTGGGTGTTGGTCTATTGTTAAGGTTGCTCAAGAATATAATATTCCTATTTTAATTATTTTCCCTGATGGAACTACCACCACTATTAAAAGTAAAAAATTATGAAATTAATATTTTGCCCACATTGTCAAGATGTTGTAAAACTAAGGATTGAAAACTTTCGTTATTGTTGGTGCGGCAAATCTTGTGGTCAATATGCCAAGGATGGATTACATGCTATTATTTATGGTTCTGCCATTCCAGTAGGTTTCGCCAATTTGTCTTTTCATAAAGCCATTAAACAACAGGAAAATTATGATTCAATAACCTTCAGAGCTTTTGTTATTGAAAAAAAATGTAAAACTATAGAATATTATGAAAAGTTTGATTATGATTATTATCGGAAATTCACAGGGTAAAATATGAAAAAAGTAAAATTGAGAATACATAAACTGGAAGAAAAAGATGTTCCACAATTACAGAAAAAACTAATTGGTGTGGGATTTAAAATAAACACCAAGTTTCAAACCACTATAGTTCCTATTCAAGGAACTATTATCAGAAAAAAATATGTGGGTGATTTTATTGTTTATTATCAAGAAGATTTCTAAATAATAATGGCGTTACCTTTATATTGGGTAACGCCATTATTATTTTTATTTGTTGTTTATTTAGTGACTTATCCTACCCAATTCCACGATACAAGGATAAGGTTGATTATTCAGATCATAACATTGCACAATAAAGGTAATTGGTTCCCATCCTCCTTCCGGTGTTTTATCCGGCCATTCTACCCTTACCAATTTAACTATCTCATTTTCCCCAATTAACTCAATAATACGGGCATATTCTTGACCAACCCTGACCCTGATATGGTTTGCTGTTACTGGGGTATTTACATAACCCAAATACTCTTCAAATTTCTGAGCATTTGGGTTGCCCCCTGAATTAAATAATTGGATAGATTGTTGTGCCAATAAACTCATGGCTTCATCAATATTCTGATTGTATGGGGCTTTGATTTGTAAAACAATATCAACAGTTTTTATTTCTTCTGAAAAAGATATGAATGGTAAAAGTAAAAAGAATAAAAGAAATATTAATTTTTTCATGTTGTGTATTCCTTTATGCAGCTAGATCTTCAATGGAATAAATAGAACGTTTTTTATCATACAAATTGATAATATTATTTTTGGTAGTTTTCTTTATCCAATTTGACGGACCTCTTTTAATACTTAAAATATTGCTCACGCTGCCGTTCAGCACATTCCCCGCCGTCGCTGCCGTATCCGCGCCAATCCTGACCGTGGTGCCCCAAGTGACCGGAGTCGTCATTGTGGCGTCGGTGGCTTCTGCCGTGCCATCAATGTATAGCGTGGCTCCGTCCGTGCCGTTATGCACGCCGATGACCATAGGGGTGTTGGCGGTGAGGGAGGTGGTGGAGGTGAATTCTTTGACTTCTTGGACGGAGATGTTGTCTATTGATCCATCGAAAGTTGTAATAGCATTAAACTGGAGCGGCCTTGATCCTGTAGTTACTGCTGTCTTTAATACGCTATGAGTTCCATTAGCTGTAATTACGAGAATGGTCGCGTCATCATCGAGTGCTACATTCACTTGTGACGAAGTTCTACCGCTAACAGTTACAGAAATCTTATACGTTTTCCCTGCGGTCACTGATATATTTTGGGTAAATGCTCCGCTGGTGCTGCCGGAGTGTGTAGCAACCCCCGACCCTATTGCCCACCCTGTTCCCTTCTGCCACGCCGTATCACTATCAAGCCCGCCATTCGTCACCAACTCCGCCCCAAGCGACACCCCCCTATACACCACCTTATCCGCCGCGTTCTTATACACTCCCGCCAGACTCGTCGGGTCGCCAAGGAACCACTGCTCCCGGCCCAACTCCTTCGTCACCGCGTCGAAGCGAATGTCCTCACCGAGTTCGGCCCCGGCGATGGTCGTGTAGCGTGCGGCTCGGGTGACGGCGGCTGTGGTGGTGGGGATGTAGGAGGTGGCGACGGAGCCGGTTTCGAGTTGTGCGCCCCAGAGGTAAGCGGTTTTACCGCTAGTGACCGCAAGTGATCCGTTTGCATTGGCAAGATAAACTGCAAAATAGCCGTTAGTCCCGACCGTTATCACCGAGCATGAACACCGGAACCATCCATCTCCATACGGAGCAATTGTCGCTGTTACACCGCTTGCCGTTGTCCCAACTGCACCAGTGTTTAAGTCAAAATAAGTGAATAAATTCCCTCCATTCGCTGAATTTACAGCGATGAAATTAGTCGTCCCTTTTTTCGCAAAAACACTCCAAGTATATCTCGTTGTGTTTGCTAACGTAATCACCTGCTA
>Ga0209727_1000117_pt1 | contig 96513 bp, 103 predicted proteins | sample RifGroC1_FD_183995 | JGI IMG/M metagenome (GOLD analysis project Ga0209727, IMG submission 183995) | Groundwater microbial communities from Rifle, Colorado, USA - Groundwater C1 (SPAdes) (version 2) | ecosystem: Environmental > Aquatic > Deep subsurface > Groundwater | place: Rifle, Colorado... | reverse complement strand
ATGCCTGGTGATAATGGTGGAGGAGACATACCCGTTCCCATTCCGAACACGGAAGTCAAGCCCTCCCACGCCGATGATACTGCGCCCTCGAGGTGCGGGAAAGTAGGTAATCGCCAGGCTTTTTTTTATTTCTGCGCAAATATCGATCTTGCTTGAAGAAACGCCCGATCAATAGTAAAGTATCCTGAACGGACCAACGAGGAACGAACGGCCGGTAGGGGAGAGACAATGGCGGAAAAGGAATATCAGTATCAGCTGGTGACGTTTCAGCTCGGCGAGGAGCTGTACGGTATCGATATCATGGACGTCAAGGAAATCGTTCGCGTCCAGGATATCCGGCCGATACCAAACGCTCCTTCCTATGTAGAAGGCATTTTTAACCTCAGAAGCGAAATCATTCCCATTATCAATCTTCACCGACGGTTCCACCTAAAGAAACCCGTCCTGGCCGACGAAGACGATCTGCTGTCCGGATTCATAATCATCGATCTTGATGGGATGAAGCTCGGAGTAATTATCGACAAGGTTGCGCGTGTGGTTACGGTGGATTCAGCCAAGATCCAGCCGCCGCCGCAGATGTTGACAGGAATCGGAGCAGAATACATTCAAGGCGTCGTCCATCAAGAGCAGGGCTATCTCATCATACTCGACATACGGAAGCTTTTTAATCCAAGGGAACTTCAAAAGATTAGCGAGTTGAAAAGCTGAGCCGATCGTCCCCGAAAGGAATCGAATGAAAATCGAAGCGTATTCTCCGACTATCCGCAGGAAGGAGATGGATGCGGTTCTCACTACCATGGTTGGGGAGCGGGTCGGTCCCGGGGAAATATCGGTTCGCCTCCTGCAAATAGCACAGGAATATATTGGTTTTGAATCCGCGATCGGCCTTCGGAGCCCTGAAACGGCCTTGCGGCTCGCTTTGGGCGCCCTGGATCTGGAACCGGGGAGCGAAGTAGTCCTTTCAGCCCTGTCGCCAGCCTATTACGCCTATGTGCTCGAAGCGCTCAAGCTGAAAGCCGTTTATTGTGATGTGGACGAGAGTTCGGGAGCCGTTACTCAGGAAAGCGTCCGGAAGGCGATCGGGGAGAAAGCCCGGGCCGTGATAGTGCACCATTCGCTCGGTATAGTCCCCGATGTGGCCGCCATTATTGAATTGGGGCTTCCTGTCATCGAGGATTGCTCCAGAAGTTATGGATCCAATTGGCAAGACCGCCGCGCCGGTTCCTTCGGGGTATTCACGATACTCGGCCTTGAAGAACGGGATATCTTGACTGCAGGGGGCGGCGCTCTGCTGTACGCTTCCGGAAAGCGGGAGTCGACGGTACTTAAACGTTACGGCGATCTCCCGATGGAATATCGGCTTCCGGATATGAATGCTGCCTTGGCAACGGTCCAGTTCAAGGAAGCTGAACGGAATTTCGAAAAACGCAAAGAGATCGCGTCGATCTATACGCAGTCCTCGCTCAGAACCCGTCATCGCAGGCTTGCCCAGATTGGAGACGCAGAATACAACTACTATGCCTTCCCCCTCGTATTGGACACGGGGGCGAAGGACGCCAGGATCTATTCGGTCAAAAAAGAAGTTTTCGCGGAAATGGCCTTTGAGGACAGCGTGGTGCAGAAGCGTCCATTAGAGCACCAGGCGTGCCCGGTCGCCGTTTCGCTGGCGCTTCGGACCTTGGTCTTCCCCCTGTATCCGCGGCTCGGCAAGACCCAAGTTGCGAAAGTCGCGAGGGTTCTCGCGACCCTTCCCTAGACGGAAGCGGAACAATGCCCAAGAAGAGCGCCCGTATCCTGCTGGTCGTCAACCTCCACAAGGACGATTCCCGCGAATTGATGCGCGGCATAGTGCGGGACTTGGGCGAAGAAGGGTACTTCGTCGACACTTTCGCCTTCGAGGGAAAGCCGGAGAGCTCACCCGGCGGTGATTACGATATCGTATTCTCCCTCGGAGGCGACGGCACCGTGCTTTTCGCCGCGCGTGAGTTGTCGGGGCGGGGCATACCCATCCTGCCGATTAATCTGGGAACCCTCGGCTTTATCGCCTCCGTGCATCGCGACGGCTGGCGACGCTCCTTCAATGCCTGGATCGACGGGAGCGCGTCCGTATCATCCCGACTGATGCTTGACGTCCGAGTCGAAAGAGCCGGATGCCAGATATATTCATTTTCCTGCCTCAATGACGCTGTAGTATCGGCCAGCGGCATTTCCAAGATCATCCGCCTGGACGCGACGATGGATTCCATAAGGCTCGGTCGCTACCGGGCCGATGGCCTCATCTTGGCCACGCCGACCGGATCCACCGCCTATTCCGTTGCTGCGGGGGGCCCCATCCTTGACCCTGAGATGGAAGCCATAATCCTCAATCCAGTCTGTCCCTTCACCCTTTCGAACCGGCCGATCGTCATTCCTGCGACGGGCGATCTCAGGATTGATGTTGAGGCCGAACAACGCAGCGCCGTGATCCTGACGATCGACGGCCAGATCGTGGTTCCCCTCGAGCCCGGTGATGCCTTGAACGTTCGCAAGGCGCCGAAAAAGGCGATGCTCGTGGCTTCGGATCGCGGCGAGTTTTTTACGGCGCTCCGCTCCAAGCTGAATTGGTCGGGAGGTCCCGATGCTTGAAGAACTGGTCATCCGCGATTTCGCGCTGATCGATCGGCTTTCGGTGGAATTCGATTCCGGCTTGAATATTGTCACCGGAGAGACCGGTGCGGGAAAATCCATCATAATCGGTGCTTTGAGCTTTCTTCTCGGGGCCAAGGCCGATATCGATATTATTCGGACCGGAAGCGATGAAACGAGCGTCTCGGGCGTCATCCTCATCGGTGCGGACAATGCGGATGCCCAAACCTGGCTGGCGGAGAAAGGTATCGGTAGTGAGGACGGGAGAATCGTACTGCGTCGGGTTCTGAAGCGTTCCAACAGGGGCAGCGCGTACGTGCAGGAAACCCCCGTATCGAGAAGCGAGCTCGCCTTGCTCACTTCCTTCCTGTTCGACATACATGGGCAGCATGAGCATCAAGCCTTGCTCAGGATCGATACCCATCGCCGTTACTTGGACCGCTTCGCCGGGATCGAGGGTGAAGTCAAGGAGTTTACCGACCGCTTCTATGCGCTCTGCGAAGGCCGGGAAGAGCTTGAAGCTCTCGCCGCAGCGGAAAAGGGGCGGGACGACAAGGCGGAGATCCTCGCCCATGCGGTGGAAGAAATCGGGCGTGCAGCCTTATTCCAAGGCGAAGGCGAGGCCCTTGAAGCCGAGGCGAAACGCCTTGCGGATTTCGATAAACTCGCCGCCGGGGTCGGCTCCGCCGCCGGTTTGCTGTTCGAAGATGAAGGTTCGGCCTTGCTCGCCCTGCGCAAGGCGAAGGCCCAATTGGATGCGGCCGAGGGGATGGATACAGCCCTGGCGCCGATCGCCAAGCGCGTGTCGGATCTGTTCTACGAGGCCGAGGATGCCTTCAACCAGCTGCGCGCGTACAAGGATGACTTGCGCCATGATCCCGAGCGTCTTGAGGCCGTGGAAGAGCGTCTGGCGCTCCTTTTCAGGTTAAAAAAGAAATACGGCCGGACCGAGGAAGAAATTCTTGAATATGCCGCATCGGCAGCCGCGGAAATAGAAGCGCTCGGGCGCGCTGAAGCTGATCGGACCGAATTGGAGAAAAGGCTCGCCGAACTGGAAAAGGAAGTTTCCCGCAGAGCGGCTACCATAAGGGAAAAGCGAGTCGCGGCGGCCTTGACGTTGGGCGAGCGCATTACTTCGATCCTGGCGACCCTCGGCATGCCCAAATCGCGTTTTTCCGTCTCCGTGCAACCCAAGGGGCAGGGATCGCGCGTCTGCAACCAATGGGGCGCTGATGAGGTTCAGTTCCTGATTTCCCCCAACATCGGCGAACCCCTGCGCGAACTCGTCCGGATCGCTTCCGGCGGTGAACTTTCCCGCGTCATGCTGGCGGTGAAAACGGTCTTGGCGGATTCGGATACCATAGAAACCTTGGTTTTCGACGAAATCGATACCGGAATCGGAGGGGAAGTCGCCCTCGCCGTAGGAAAGCATCTTGCCGAGATCGGCAAGCATAAGCAAATCTTCTGCATTACGCACCTTGCGAGCATCGCTGTTCGAGCCGATAATCATTTAATGGTCGAAAAGATTGTCGAAGGCAATCGCACAACCACTATCTTATCGCCCGTCGACAAGGGCCGCAGGCGGGAAGAGATAGCCCGAATGCTTGCGGGCGATTCGGCGGGAAATGCCGCCTTGGCGCATGCGGACGAATTGCTCGTCAGGTACGGGCAGCGGAGCTGAACGGATGTCGAAAGTTACGAGCGAAGATCGCAACGCATACCTCGAGAAATCGAAGCGCTTCAAGGAGGCGGTCGACGCGATCCTTCTGCGTGAAAAAAGCATACTCGGTGTCTTGGAAAAGGATCCGAACGGCGCCGCATACAAGAAGCTGATTCTCGCCGATGAAATGCTGAACCTTTCTTCCAATTTAATAGTCATGAACGGCATATCCGCCGCGATGCTGGGCGGCCGGAATGAGGACGCCCTCAACGAGGCCAGGAAAGCACTGTACAAGAGCGTGATCTACCTGGAGGAAATCGTTACCGGGCTTGTGGATGCTCCCTTCTCGGATTACGAAGACAAAGTCGCAGAAATCTCCGCTTTCGACGCTGCCCGGCGATATGCGCTAGTCCGTAAATTGGGGCTCGCAATTCGCCTGGTGGAAGATGCGTACGGTGACAATACCAAATGGAAATGGTCCTTCGTCGAACTGGAGGCGCGGTTCGCGGCTATTTCCAAGAACATCTTCGATCTGAAGAATGCGGTCGTGAACCTGGATCCGCGTTCGCCCGATTATGAAGCCACGGTCTATCATTTACGGACCATGAAGAAGCTCCTGATGCAGGCGGCTGACCGCTATCGGGAAAAATATGAGTTGTCGACCAACAGGATTGACGATTTCAAGCAGGCGATCGCATTTCTCGGAGCCCTCAAGCGTATTCATATCCTCGTCGGCGATAGGGAAGAAGCGGAGACCGTCAAGAAGAAGGCGGAGATCTGGGCGACCAAGCTCGAATCCGACCATCGGAAGCGCGAGGATTCGAGCAAGAAAGCCTGAGCGCATTGTCCTGAAGAAATCACCCGCAACTGACTTCGCTTCAGGCTACCGGAGAAGTTTTTCGTTCTCGACAAGTCCCCAACGATGCGCCAGGTCGGCGGGCGATTCGCCGGCTACGTTCCGCGCGGATTTTACGGCTCCGAGCTCGATAAGGATCTTCACTACATCGCTTTTTCCCCTGAATGCCGCATAGTGGAGCGGCGTGTAGCCGATCGCGTCTTTCGCCGATATCGCGGTTCCGTCGAAGAGGGCTTTCACTGCCTGCGTTCCTGCGACTATCGCGAGGGTGGCGGGTGATTCCCCGTCGTCCGCTTGTGCGAAGACATCAGAACCGGCATCCACGAGAAGGCGCGATTCCTCCAGTTTACCCATACCGACGGCTATGCGGAGCGGCGTACGGCCGTGGAAATCGGGATCCGAGACTCTGGCTCCAAGATTGACTATCGTCCGAATCGCCTGCAAATCGGCGCCTTCTTCCAAAGCGATGTGGAGCGGAGTCTTGCCGAGATCGTTCGCGGCGTCGATCCTGTCTTTCGTCAACAGAAGCGTGGTCATCTCGGGGCCGGCCGAGAGGGCCGATTTCAACGGAGACATTCCGAAGGAATTTTCGGCATGGATGGAGGTACCTATCGACAGGAGGAGCTTCGCGATATCCGTTCTGCCGGCGGCGACGCTGACATGAAGGGGCGTGTCGCCCTGCATATTCCTGGCGGTCGGGTTCGCTCCACGCTCAAGAAGCCGTTCGGTCGCGGAGAGGCTTCCCGCGGAAACGGCTTCCATGAGAGGCGTCGCGCCCTTCAAATCTCTGCCCTCGAGCTTCGCGCCTCCATTGACGAGAACTTTTTCGAGATCCACGATACCCAGACGGACAGCGTCGTGCAAAGGCATCTTGCCAGCGAGATTGCGGGCATTCGGATCAGCACCCTGGGCGAGTAGGGCTAGGGCGGAAGATTTTGCGTTCCATCTGACGGCGGCGTGCAGGGACGTGTTCCCGAGCGCGTCTCGGGACGCGGAGTCGGCGCCGTTCTTGATGAGCACGGCGATGGTGGCGGGCGAATCGGCCTTGACCGCCGAGAAGATCGGAGTCTCTCCTGTGGCATTTTGGGCATTCGGATCGGCGCCCTTCTGTATAATGGAAGGAATGGCCGCCTCGAGTTTCCAACCTGCCGCGAAATGGAGCATCCCGTTTCCCAGGCCGTCGCGGGCTTCGATCGTCGTGGAATTGAGCATCCATTCCAGGAAGCCGGCCGGAGTGTGGCCAGCGAGGTACAACGGGCTTTTCCCCGCGGCATTGGTCGCAAATATATCCGCGCCGCGCGCGATGAGCAATTCGCCGAGTTCCCGGGAATCATCCGCGACGGCCAAGTGCAGAGGCGTATCTCCGCTCTTGTTCCGCGCGTTGACCGCGGCTTTCCTGTCCAGTATTAACGCGACGATCTTTGAAGGAGCTCCGGCAGCGACAGCCACGTGAAGGGGCGTGTTCCCCACGTTGTCGCTCATCGCTACGGTCGCGGCGGTTATCATCGCTTGGAGTACGTTCCCGCCGGACTTGAGCGCAAGGTCGAATGGCGTGCTCCCCGCGTCATCGGCAGCGAAGATGTTGGCTCCCTTATCAAGGAGGGTAGGGACATATTCCGGTCTGTCGCGCTCGACCGCCGAATGCAGGGGTGTCCTCCCGGCTGTATTCCTGATATTCGGGTCGGCTCCACCCTTCAGTAGCACCGCGATGAAGGGGACGCCCATGTTCAGCGCGATGGCGACGTGCAACGGAGCATCGCCGTAATCATCCTTGATGTTCGGATCGGCTTTTGCCGAGAGCAGCAGCTCAACGCCCGCCTGCCTGGAATTCAGGGGCATGAACAGGTGCATCGCCGAATTCCCTTTGGCGTCGCGGGCGTTAACGTCTGCACCGGCCGCAATCAGAGCTTTGGCAGCATCGATTTTCCCTGCCCTGATGGCTTCATGCAGCGGCGTCGCGCCGGAAGCGCTCTTCGCGTCGGGATCGGCTTTTTTCTGGAAGAGATAGGCGATGAAGCCGAGCTGGCCTTCCCTGGCCGCGAAATGGAGCGGCGTCAAGCCGTCGTCAAAACGAAGGCTGAAATTGGCGCTCCTGACTGAGGCCGAAAAATAAGAGAAATTCGCGTCGGAAGACTGCGAACCTGCAATGATGAGCTTTTCGGCGACAAGAGCATATTCGAGGGATTCGGGGTGCCTATAGGCGAGGTCCAGCGGCGTCTTTCCTTCGGCGCTCTTTTGGAGGGGTTTGGCGCCTTTGGCCAGCAGCAGTGAGACGGCCTCGCCGTCTCCCGAATCCGCCGCCAGATGGAGCATCGTTTCGCCTTTCCCGTTCTTCGCTTCGATATTGGACTTGGATGCGACGGCATCGAGGAGCGGACCGCCCGCTTCAAGCGCGTATTCGGCGGGTGCTTTCCCGGATGATCCTTTCTTGAATATATCGGCTCCGCCTTCGCTGAGTTTCCGCGCCACCTGCGCGTCCCCATTGATGCAGGCGATTTCCAGGGGAGTCCGTTTTTCTCCGTCCTGTTCGTCGACCGACGCTCCGATGGCTATCAGGTAGGCCGCTAGCTCGGCGTCCTTCCGTTCGGCGGCGACATGGAGGGGGGTCCGGCCTTTGGCGTCCTTGGATTTGATGTCGGCTTTTCCCTTGAACAAGGCGCGGGCCTTTTCGTTTTCGCCCTTTTCTATCAAGGTCCAGAAATCATCCTCGGCGACGGGCGCGATCGCGGTTTCAACCACCGGCTTGGCGCTGGCGCAGGAAACGAAAAGAATCGCTACCGATACTGCCGCAATGATCGCCGCGCGGGCGTTGTTTTTATGGCGTTTCATGGTTCTATAATGATCGACAGCGGACCGGACCTCATGAAGCCATAAATGTCCTTTAGCCCGATCTCGGTGCGGAAAAGGCAGCGAAACCAGTTGACATGCCTTAATTTTACCCGTAATATGCCGGCACATTCCCCGCGGCGATGGTGGAATTGGTAGACACGCCAGCTTGAGGTGCTGGTGCCGAGAGGCATGGAGGTTCAAGTCCTCTTCGCCGCACTGATGAATCGAGCCCCCGCAACGCGGGGGCTCGAACTATTTTTACGCGAAGTGGGCTTGATCGTTCCGGTGCGCCGAGCGGAGCGAGGGAAGGCGGACAGGACGTCCGCCGCCAGCACCGGAGCGCGGCCCGGAGGATGAGCGCAGGACGCGCGAATCCGCAGTGCAAGTCCTCTTCGCCGCACTGATGAATCGAGCCCCCGCAACACGGGGGCCCGCTCAGTTTGAGGGCTTCCGGAAGAGAACTCGGCTGCGTAAAATAGGATCATGAAAGTAGTAGTCACGGGAGCCACAGGGCTCCTCGGCCGAAGCCTGATGCGGACCTTGGATGGAGCCGTCGGTTTTGAGGTGGTCGGCAGCGGATTTTCGAGGGCGCGAGGAGGAATCATCCGTCTGGACCTGGAAGACGAAGATTCGGTCGCGCGCTTCCTCGACCAGGAAAAACCCGATGCCATCGTCCATGCCGCGGCCGAACGCCGGCCCGACGCGGTGGAAAAGTCCCCGGAGTCAGCCGAACGCCTCAATGTGGGAGCTTCTGAACGCATCGCCCGCCTCGCGGCGAGGCGGAACTGCCGCGTCCTGTATATTTCCACCGACTATGTCTTCGACGGGACCAATCCGCCATATGGGCCCGATTCTCCCGTGAATCCCTTGAACGCCTACGGACGAATGAAGCTCGCGGGGGAACGAGCGGTCGTCTCTTCCGGCGCGCCATGGGCGATCCTGCGCATCCCGATCCTGTATGGGGCGGTCGAACGGCTCGACGAATCTCCCGTGACGGAGATCGCCGCCAAACTGGTCGCCGATGCCGTGCGAGGGGAAAAGACCAGGGTGGAAGACTGGGCTATGCGCTATCCCGCCCATGCGGACGACGTCGCGCGCGCGATTCTCGCGTTGCTGGAAACTGGCCGCGGCGGAAGAGCGGAGGGTACGGGTATCTTCCACTTCGCCGCGGCCGAAGCCATGACCAAGTACGGCATGGCCCTGGTGATCGCGCAGGTGCTCGGAATCGTCGGGAATCAGGTCGTACCGGATCCCGCTCCGCCTCCTGGCGCCCCCAGGCCCAAGGATTGCGGGCTGGATGGTTCCCGCCTCGCGGGGCTCGGGTATTCTCCGCGTATCGCCTTCTCCGAAGGAGTCAGAGCGGCCATCTCTCCCTTCTTCCTGAAAGAATAGACCGGCTCTCCATCGCGTTTTCGTCCCTCCGGCGTTACAATGTACGGATACGCCGAAGGCGGAGGAGAGAAGCGTGGGCGACAAAAGCGCGATGAAGAAGAAGGATTATCTCGATGAACTCGACCGTCTCACGGTGGAGCTCGTGAAGCTCCAGGAGTGGGTGAAGGCGAAAGGACTCCGGGTCGTGGTCCTCTTTGAAGGTAGGGACGCGGCCGGGAAGGGCGGCGTCATCAAGGCCATCACTTCAGGCCTGAATCCCCGGAACGCGCGCATCGCCGCCCTCGCGGCTCCCACCGAGAAGGAACGGACACAGTGGTATTTCCAGCGTTATGCTTCCCAGCTCCCCTCGGGCGGGGAAATGGTCTTCTTCGACCGGAGTTGGTACAACCGCGCCGGGGTGGAAAAGGTGATGGGTTTCTGCTCGGAGGATGAGTATCGGGAATTCGCGCGTTCCGTGCCCGAATTCGAACGGATGCTGATTCGGTCGGGTATCATCCTCATCAAGTATTGGTTCAGCGTGAGCGACGAGGTCCAGGAGGAACGGTTCCTTGACCGGTTGAGCGATCCCGCAAAAAGGTGGAAGTTGTCCCCGATGGACATGACCGCCCGCAGCAAATGGGTCGACTATTCCCGGGCCAAGGACGCGATGTTCGAATTCTCGGATACGAGCGACAGTCCTTGGCTGGTGGTCGACGCGGACGACAAATACAGCGCCCGCCTGAACGTGATCACGAACTTTCTCGCGCGTATTCCGTACAAGGACCTTACGCCCGAACCGATTGAGCTCCCTCCGCGCCAGAAAGTCGGGAAGTACGTACGCCCGCCCATCGACAGCCAGAAGTGGATAGCGAAGGTATATCCGCGCCCGGAGGACCTATCGGGAGACGCTTCCGCGCATTCGACGGATCATGCCGCTCCTGAGAAACACGGCAAGAAGAAAGGCAAGAAGAAATAGGCGCCCAGCTGGCTGCCCGCCTGACCGCACGCGTCTTGATGCGATCGGCTGCACGGGGTGTTTTGACCCGCGACATCGTGATACCATCGCTTCATGAAATACGAAGCCGTTTCCCTTGAATTGAATGCCGCCATGGATGCCGCCTGCGCCATGGCCATGGCGGCGCGGACCGCTCCCAAGGCGAGGGGCATGGACGAGCTCATCGTGACGGTCGTTGACGGCGATGATTTGGAACGCCTCGCGGATGAGATGCAGAGGATAGGCGAAGCGCGTGACGTCGCTTTCTTCACGCGCGACGCGAAAAACATCCGGACGGCGCGCATGATCGTCCTCATCGGCGTCCGCAACAAGACGCGCGGCGTACCTGTCTGCGGCAATTGCGGATTCGCGAATTGCGCGGAGAACGCGAAAGCGTCAGGCGTCTGCGCCCTGTGCGTGGTGGATCTGGGCATCGCCGTCGGTTCGGCGGTCTCGGTGGCGGCCGACAGGCGCGTGGATACCCGAGTCATGTTCTCGGCCGGCAAGGCCGCGATCGCTTTGGGCTTCCTGGAAGGCGCGCATACCGCCTACGGTCTGCCGCTCTCCGTCTCCGGGAAGAATCCTTTCTTCGACCGGCAATAGTCTCGGCCTATTCGACCTTGACGATCCACCCGGGGAATTCCGCCTCAAGGGCTACTTTGAGGTCACGTTCAAGAGTCCCGAGCACGAATCCGTTCACGGCCGAGCAGGCCATGCACTCGAGGCGCGGAGTCAGGACGTCAAGGTATGCCACGATGGTCTTTTCGGGTTCATGGTAGCTGATCTTCTTGACGAGCCCCAGCTCGGCGAAGCTGAGTTCCGATTGGGGTTCCTTCAGCCTATCCAGCACTGAGTCGAATTTCTGACGTACCGAGAGGTCCAGTTCCTTCATTCCTTCTCCTTCGTCAGGAAGCCCGGAAGCCGTACGACTACGGCCTCCAGATTCCCTCTGACCGATCCCTGTTTCGGCAGGCCATGGATGAAAAAGGTCCTGGTTTCCGGATAGGAGCAGAAATGCCGCAGCCGCGCAGGCTCGGGAAGGGCATCAAGGAGTCTTTCCAGATCGGCGGACAGGTCCGCGCCCCTCCACAGGAGGACGAAGCTCTTGGTGCCTTTCTGCACGTCGCGTCGCTCCATCTGTTCCATTCCGGTGATATTGGCCTTCTTTAGCCATCCCGCTTCAACGATGTGTCCTTCTCCTCGGAGTTTCTTTTTGGTGAAAACGTTCACGAAGAATCGGTCGCGCACCCCGATCAGCAGGGAGAAGGGCAGGTACAGAAGCGAGTGCCGGGGACTCAGGGTGATGGTTCCCTTGGCGCTTGTATAGGGATTGGGGAGCGAGTAGGCGAAGTTATAGCCGATCGATCCGCCGATGTTGACGTAGTTGGAATTCAGCGGCTTGAGGACTTCCTCCAATCCCTTGGTCAGGGTCGAAGCGATCCAGCGGTTCTTCTTGGTGCCGAGAAAATAGGCTCCCGTCGAGACGAGGGCGAGTACGACGATGGCGAAGAGAGTGTAGGAGTTCATGGTTTTCCTTCAGCTTCAACGTTCGGCGGCCAAAAAATCGGCCACGAGGTTTTTGGTGTCTATGCTTCCCAGATCGTCGCGTTCATGCAGCCCTTTCGGCAGGAAATCGAACTCGAACAGCGGCGAACCGGCCAGGCTGCGGTCAAGGGTCCAGGCGGTCGTGGAGACGCCGCGCTTGTTCAGGCAGATGCCGGACAGGGGCATGTCGATGCGGTCCAATTCGTCCTTGATGCGCATCGCTTCTGATACGGACAGCACGTCGGGATTCAGCACCACGGCGATATAGCTTTCCTTGCAGAAGAGGGAGGAGAGATCGGCAAGGCGGCGCTTGATGGATCCCAATTTGCCGTAGATCTTGTCGTCGGCCTTGTCCACGCAACTTGAGGCCACCACTGAAGCCGGATTGATCCTGGTGATGGTGGACCGCTTGCTGAGTATTTTTTCGCGCAATTTCGTCAACTCCGCTATCCAGAGATTCGATATGGCGGGCATGGCCAGGAAGCGCAGGGAAAGGGCCGTCGGCGGAGTATCGTAGACGACGACATCGTAATCGCCGGCGAGATTGCAGCGGATATGCTCGATCGCCCAGAGCATCGCGTATTCCTCGGTACCCGGCGAGTATTTCATGATGTCGAAGAACGAATTGAGGTTCAGGGTCAGGTTGTAGGAATAGGTGCGGGCGAGCTCCTCGCGGCTTTCGTCAAGGTAGCGCTTGACCCATTTATTCAGATCGATCTCAAGCGCGTCAAGGTTTTTTTCCACCGGCTGCGGGATATCGCTGAGCTTCGTGCTGAGGACGTCGCCGAGATTATGGGCGGGATCGAGGGATGCGACAAGCACGCGCTTGCCCGATCGCGCCAGGGAAAGCGCGAAAGCCGCCGACATGGTCGTTTTTCCGACTCCGCCTTTGCCCAGGAAAAAAGCATTCGTCTTCATCGCCACCGCCTGCATCAATCTACTTCCAGAATTCCCATGAGGGAGCCGATAGGATCCTGCGCCAGATCCGAACGCGCAAGCATGATGGTGAGTTCCCGTTCCATATACGGCAGGAGCTCTATTGCGAGCGGCACGGGAGGAGACGGCATTCCGACGAATCCTCCGATTATGAGCAGCGAGAAAATGTTCTCCAGTTCTTTAAGTTCGAACTCCAACATCCCGCAGGCCTTTTCCCGATTCACCTGCAGGATCGTGTCGATGACGAACCGTAGCTTTTTCATTATCCCGGCCATCATGCCTCCAAAGTAAATCGTTGAGCCGTACACGAAAAAAAGGGCTTCGCGGCGAAGCCCTCCAATGATACCGTATTTTGGACTAGATGTTCAGCCGGTTCAGGCAAACCGCTATTAAGAAAAAGCCTCAAACCGGAACGGCATGAGGCTCTTTCCAAGAATGCTTACGCGGCCGCTTTCGTGTTTTTGAAATTCTTGAGGAAGCTGGCGATCATCACGAAGTTAAGGATGAGCATGAACAGGGTGATCGCGCCGACGGTGGAGCCGGTGATCACGTTCTGAACTTTGGCCATATCCTTGAAGAAGGTCGGGATTATCACGATCTCGTACCAGATGAGGGCCGTGGTCACCGTCACCCATAGGAAAATGGCCGGAATGAGAACGGCCAACGTGTACTTGGGATCGAGCTTCTTCTTGACCCAGATGGCGACCGTCAGCATGACGACGGAGGCGAGGAGTTGGTTGGCGCCGGAGAAGGCCGGCCACAGCACCGAGTAACCGCCGGATCGCGCCAGATACAATCCGACGAAGGCGATGATCAAGGAAGCGACCCACTTGTTATTGAAGAATCCATAGACGCCCGGATTCTTGTCCTTCATCGGGAGCGCCATCTCCTGGATGATATAGCGGCCCAGGCGGTTCGTCGTATCAAGGGTCGTCAGCGCGAAGGTGGAAACCCAGACCGCCGCGAAGAGGGTCATGAAGTTCATCGGGAAGATCGGCAGCACGGTGCTGACCATCTTGGCGAAGGACTGAACGAAGCGGGGAATGGCGGCTGTGGTCATCAGCTTGTCGCCGAGGGCGGCGGCGCCGAAGGCGGCGATGGAGATGATGACCAGGGTGGACAGGAAGCCTTCCACTAGCATGGCGCCGTAGCCGACGAACATGGCGTCGGATTCCTTGGCCAACTGCTTGGAACTCGTGCCCGATGCGACCAGGGCATGGAAGCCCGAGAGCGCGCCGCAAGCGATGATGAGCGGGACCGTCGGCCAGAAGGGAGACGGCTGTCCGCCGATCAGCTTGGCGCTGAAGCTGGTGAACAAGGGTATGGCGTCGAGGGCTTTGAAGCTGATGAGGGCGGACACGCCGCCGACGATCAGCCCGAAGTACAGGAAAAAGGATGAGAGGTAATCGCGCGGCTGCAACAGGAGATTGACCGGCAAAGTTGACGCCAGGACGATGTAGACGAAGATGATCAGGAAGTAGATGTCCTTGTTCCATTTAACCGGAAGCTGGTTACCGGCCATGAAGGCGACGGCGATCAGCACGAGGCCGATGAGGCTACCCCAGCCGAGACCGAGCTTGGTCTTGTACATGAAGTATCCGGCGATGACCGCCGCTACGCAGAAGAATACGAAGGCGAAGAAGACGCGTCCGTCGGCGGCGAACTGGCCCGCGACGATGTCTCCGAAGGCGGCTACCACGAGGATGCAGAGGAACATGATGAACCAGCCGAAGGTCTTGCCGGCCTTCTTTCCGATCAGGTCCTGGGCCACGAACTGCATGGACCGTCCGTCATAGCGGACGGAAGCCGCGAGGGCAAGGTAGTCATGGATGGCGCCAAGGAAGACGTTGCCGAACCAGATCCAAAGCAGGCCGGGTAGCCAACCCCAGGCGACCGCCATCGCGGGACCGGTGATAGGGCCCGCGCCTGCGATCGACGCGAAATGATGGCCGAAAAGCACGTACTTGTTGGTCGGGATGTAATCTACGCCGTCGCTGAGGCGCTCGGACGGCGCCGCGGCTGCTTTATCGCTTTTGAGGACCTTGTCCCGTATGGTTTTTCCATACGTGAAGTAGAAAACGAAGTACAGAGCCAGCGCAAAAAGCGCTATCATCGTTGTCATCGCGTCTTCCCCCTAAATAAAAATGTAGTGAGCCATATATTTAGTGAGGATAGAACCGGTTCGCGCGGCTGTCAACTTATTTGAATATTCACGGATCCATTGCGGTCGCGGAAATATGGATAAATATTTCTCGAGTCAATGGTAGGCCTGTCAGATCCTGTATTGTGGAATCCTACATATTCGTAGTATTCTGTATTCATGAACGGATTTGAACCCTCAACAGACGACAAGGCGTTGCGCCTTGCGCGCGATCTGGAGGACTTGGGTGTCCTTTTCGATATCGCGCGGACGCTGGATAGGCACGTTGAGCTCCGCGAGGCTCTGGGACCTCTCCTGGACTTGCTGGAGGCTCGTGCGGGGCTTTCCCGGGGCATGGTGACCTTGCTGGACCGTTCAGTGGGCATGCTCAAGATCGAGGAAGCCCATGGCATGAGCGCGGAAGAGAAGAAGCGCGGTCTGTACCGTCTCGGAGAGGGCCTTGTCGGCCGGGTTTTCGAATCGGGAACGGCGCTGGTCGTACCCGACTTATCCAAGGAACCGCGCTTCCTCAATCGAGCGGGAGGCCGGTCTCCCGAGGAGCTTAAGGGAATCGCCTATTATTGCGTGCCGATACGGTCCGGAGATTCGGTCATCGGGACCGTCAGCGCCGAACGCAGGGTCGGCGTGCACGCGGAACGGATCGACAGCCTGATGACGGAAGACCGGTCGCTGCTTGAGCGCACCACTACGCTGATCGCGGACTCGGCAAAATTGCGCGAGCGTATAATGGAAGAACAATTCAGGCTGCGTTCCGATGCAGGCGGCGATGCGGTCCTGTCCCACAATTCAGTAAGGAATCCTTCGCAATCCATGGTCGGGACGAGCGATGCGATGCATTCCGTCTACGAACTTATCGCCCAGGTGGCTCCGAGCGATGCGACAGTCCTTGTCACCGGGGAGAGCGGGACGGGCAAGGAACTCGTGGCTGCCGAGATCCACCGCGCTTCCAAAAGGTCGGCCGGCCCCTTCGTGAAGGTGAACTGCGCGGCCCTCCCGGAATCCATCATCGAGAGCGAATTATTCGGGCATGAGAAAGGAGCGTTCACCGGGGCCGCGGCCCAGCGGAAGGGCCGCTTTGAACTCGCGCATGAAGGGACCATATTCCTCGACGAGATCGGCGAGCTTTCGCCCCAGGTCCAGGTCAAACTGCTGCGCGTGCTGCAGGAGCGGGAAATCGAGCGCATCGGAGGAAGCGCGACCATCAGGATCGACGTTCGCGTAGTCGCCGCGACTAACCGGAAGCTGGAAGAGGAGTTGCGAGCGGGGCGCTTCCGGGAAGATCTGTACTATCGCCTGAATGTTTTTCCGGTACTTATACCTCCCCTTCGGGAGCGAAAAAGCGACATCGTGCTCCTTGCCGACTATTTCGCGGAGAAATACGCGAACCGGAACGGGAAGCTCATCAAGCGCATTTCAAGCCCCGCCTTGGATTTATTGACTAGCTATCATTGGCCGGGAAATGTGCGGGAGCTGGAGAATTGCATAGAACGTGCGGTCATACTCTCCACCGATGCGGTGATCCATTCGTATCACCTTCCGCCGAGCCTCCAATCGGCGCAATCGACAAATACCGAACCCACCGCGACCCTCGACGGAGCCATCTCGCGCCTCGAAAAGGAATTGATCGTGGAGGCCCTGAAGATCTCCTCCGGAAACATGGCGGCCGCGGCGCGGCGGCTCGGCGTCACCGAGCGGCAGATGGGTTTGCGGGTTCACCATTACGGTATTAATTGGAAATTGTATAGAGCTACAAAAATGTAGAAGCATATTTTGATTCATACATTATTGTATTAAATATTTTAATGTTAGGTTGCATTTTTCCCGGAAAATTTGTGAATTGATCAATAATTATGATAATCCTGTGGTTGAGATGATCTTCCTTACATAAATGTGGTTAATATTAGCGAATATTCTTGGGGATAATGAAATAATCAAGAATTGGCACGGTTCCTGCTTAATAGGGATATCACCCTTTGAGGAGGCTTGAATCGTGCGAAAAAGAATAACCGCATTGCTTCTGCTCGGCTTGTGCTTCAGTTTTGCTGCGATCGCGCAGGAAACGACCGTGGGAGACGTGGCGACCGCAGTCAATATGATGTGGCTCGTGTTGACCGGCGCCCTCGTATTCTTCATGCAGGCAGGATTCGCGTTCGTGGAGACGGGACTCACCCGCGCGAAGAATGCGACCAACATCCTGATGAAGAACCTGATGGATTTCTGTTTCGGTTCCATCGTCTTCTGGATGATCGGTTGGGGATTCATGTACGGCGCCGATAAATTCGGGGGAGTCATCGGTTTTTCGGACTTCTTCAAAGGCCCGATGGATGCGGATTCCTTCTCCTTCTACCGGGATTGGTTCTTCCAGGTCGTGTTCGCGGCGACCTCGGCGACCATCGTCTCCGGAGCGATGGCCGAGCGGACCCAGTTCAAGTCGTACCTTATCTACACGTGTTTCATTTCCGCCTTCATTTACCCCGTTTCCGGACATTGGATCTGGAGCGCGGACGGATGGCTTTTCAAGCTCGGGTTCCACGATTTCGCGGGATCCACCGTCGTCCATTCCGTCGGCGGATGGGCAGCCCTCATGGGCGCGATCGTTCTCGGCCCCAGGATCGGGAAGTACGTGAAAGTCGACGGAAAGGTCTCGGTGAAGGCCTTCCCCGGGCACAATATCGGATGGGCCTTCCTCGGCGTATTCATCCTCTGGTTCGGCTGGTACGGCTTCAATCCCGGTTCCACCCTGTCGGGAATGGACGGTGCCATCGGCCGTGTGGCGGTCACGACCACGCTCGGCGGAGCGGCGGGCGCCGTCGCCGCTTTGATTTTCTCCTGGATATGGTTCAAGAAGCCTGACGCTTCCATGACCCTGAACGGCGTGCTCGCGGGCCTCGTAGCGATAACCGCTCCCTGCGCCGTCGTCTCTCCGGGGGCATCGGTTGTCATAGGGCTGATCGCCGGCTTGCTCGTCGTGCTTGCCGTCGAGTTCATCGACAAGATCCTTAAGATCGACGATCCGGTCGGCGCCGTTTCCGTGCATATGGTCAACGGTGTATTCGGAACGCTCGCCGTGGGCATCTGGGGCAATGTCGAAGGCAAGGCGGTCGGCCTGCTCCATGGCGGCGGATTCCATCAGCTCGGAATCCAGGCTCTCGGTGTGGTTGCCGTCGGGGCTTGGGCGGGGATAACGAGCCTGCTGCTGTTCCTTGCGATCAAGGCGATCTTCGGATTGCGCGTGTCGGCCAAGGAAGAGCTGATGGGTCTGGACCTCGGCGAGCACAAGTCGGAAGCCTACCACGGTTTCCAGATATTCACGAACATGTAAGGAGGCGAAACGTGAAACTGATAATCGCATACGTTCAGCCGCACAAGCTCAACGACGTGAAGCAGGAGCTCTACAAAGCGGAAGTCTACAAGATCTCCGTGACCAACGCGATGGGTTGCGGGCAGCAGAAGGGCTACCATGAGTCGTACCGCGGCGTGGATATCGAGGTGAACCTACTGAAGAAGGTCAGGATAGAGATCGCGGTCAACGACGCCTTCGTGACACCGACGATAGACGCCATCATACGGGGAGCGCGGAGCGGCGAAATAGGGGACGGTAAGATCTTCGTGATTCCGCTTGAGGATTGCATAAGGATACGTACCGGGGAAACGGGTACGACCGCGATAGGTTGATGTAAAACCGACATTAACGTAGGAAAAATATATGGGGAGCTACAGGAATGTAGCTCCCTTTATTTTCTCCTGACAGGCCGAGAGTCTGGAATGTCCAGATTATGGATGGAGCATATAATTATAGTATAAGCATATATACATTTATATCCCAAACGCTCTGGCTGTTGGCACGAATATTGCATGGTATTGGGCGCGGTTGCGTGAGGCGACGCGCTGAAATCCGTACTGAGGGAGATGCCGATGGACAATGCAACGCTCAAGATAGCGCTCGATACCATGTGGGTGCTGATTACGGGATTCATGGTATTCTTCATGAATCTCGGCTTCGCGATGGTCGAATCGGGCTTGTGCCGGGCAAAGAACGCCGTAAACATCCTGACGAAAAATTTCATCGTCTTCGCCGTTTCGACCCTGGCCTACTGGGTTGCCGGCTTCGGTCTCATGTACGGAGACGGCAATCCCCTCGTCGGCCTGCAGGGGATCCTGTTCGCTTCCGGCGCCGACAACTCGCCTGCTACCGCCGACGCCTACGCGGGCGTCTACTCCGCCCTTTCATGGACGGGCGTTCCTTTCTGGGCCAAGTTCTTCTTCCAGCTCGTGTTCTGCGGAACCGCGGCGACCATCGTTTCCGGAGCGGTGGCGGAGCGCATCAAATTCCTCAGTTTCATCGCATTTTCCTTTGTACTGGCGATTTTCGTTTATCCTCTCATTGGCCACTGGATATGGGGCGGCGGCTGGCTCGCATCGCTCGGCGCCTTCGATTTCGCCGGATCCTCCGTCGTCCATTCCGTCGGCGGCTGGAGCGCCCTCGCCGGAATACTCCTGCTCGGGCCGCGCATCGGCAAGTACAAGGCCGACGGGAAGCCGAAACCGATTTACGGCCACAACATGGGCATGGCCACCCTCGGCGTGCTGGTGCTCTGGTTCGGCTGGTTCGGCTTCAATCCGGGATCGACCATGGCCGCGAATCCGGCCGCCATCGCCCATATAGCCATGACGACCAACCTCGCCGCGGCGATGGCCACCCTCACGGCGACCTTGACCTCCTGGTACATCCAGAAGAAGCCCGACCTATCCATGATCATGAACGGAGCGCTGGCGGGCCTTGTCGCCGTGACGGCACCCTGCGCTTTCATCAGCGTTCCTTCTTCTGCGATCATCGGTGCCGTTGCCGGAATCATCGTCGTGCTTGCGGTCATCGGTTTCGACAAGCTGCAGATTGACGATCCGGTCGGAGCGCTCTCCGTTCACTTGGTGAACGGCGTCTTCGGCACCCTCGCGGTCGGGCTCTTCGCCGACAAGGTGATCGCAGGCGAGATCGGAACGGATTCGTCCGCCCTGCGGAACGGCTTTTTCGTGGACGGGAGCCTCGGCCAATTGGGCGCCCAGGCTTTGACCGTGGTCGCCGTGGCCGCCTTCGTTTTCCTGTCCGCGCTGATCATCTGGGCGGTCATCAAGGCTACGATGGGCATCCGCGTGACGAAGGAGGAGGAATTGGCGGGCCTCGATATCGGCGAGCACGGAATGGAAGCGTACTCGGGCTTCCAGATCTTTACGAACATTTAAGGAGCCGCGACGATGAAGCTGATAATCGCCTACATCCAACCGCACAAGCTGAACGACGTGAAGCAGGAATTGTACAAGTCGGAGATATACAAGATATCCGTAACCAACGCGATGGGTTGCGGCCAACAAAAAGGGTACCACGAATCCTACCGCGGCGTGGACGAGGAAGTGAACCTCCTGAAGAAGGTACGGCTGGAAATCGCCGTGAACGAAGACTTCGTGCAGCTGACCGTCGACGCCATCATCCGCGGGGCGCGGACCGGCCAAATCGGCGACGGAAAGATTTTCGTCACCGCCCTGGAGGATTGCATCCGCATACGGACGGGAGAAACGGGAAAAGCGGCAATCGGGTAACGAATAACCGCCTGGAGCGCCTGCGCGGTTATTGCATAAATATGACTTTTTGTCGTATAAATATTCTATAAGGAGACGATATGAACGAGTCGATCGATTTCATCCAAACACCGGTTACGACCTTATACGGTTCCAACAGTTTCTCAAACGCGATCATGAGGGAGCGGCTTCCGAAGAATATTTTCAAGGAGCTGCTCGCGGTGCAGGCGGGCGAAAAGGAACTCACCCTGGAGGTGGCGGAGGTCGTCGCCGCGTCGATGCGCGATTGGGCGATCGACAAGGGGGCGACCCACTATACCCACTGGTTCCACCCTCTGACCGGCCTCACCGCCGAAAAGCACGATTCCTTCATTTCTCCGACCTCCGATGGCCGCGTGATGATGGAATTCTCGGGAAAGGAGCTGATCAAAGGCGAGCCCGACGCGTCCAGCTTCCCCTCCGGCGGCCTGCGCGCCACCTTCGAAGCCCGCGGCTACACCGCCTGGGACGTAACGAGCCCAGCGTTCCTCAAACAGGATCCGACGGGAACCACGCTCTGCATCCCGACCGCCTTCATCGGCTACTACGGCCATGCCCTGGACAAGAAGGTTCCGCTCCTTCGATCCATGGACGCCCTCAACAAGCAGGCCCTGCGCGTGCTGAAAGCCCTCGGAAACGCGAACTCCAAGCGCGTGCTCACCACCGTCGGACCCGAGCAGGAGTACTTCCTCGTCGACCAGGAGTATTTCGCCAAGAGGACCGATCTCATGCTGACCGGCCGCACCGTCTTCGGCTCCATGCCCGCAAAGGGACAGGAGTTGGAAGACCATTATTTCGGCGCCATCAAGGAGCGGGTCGCCTCCTTCATGCGGGAGCTCAACCTCGAACTTTGGAAGGTCGGAGTCTCCGCGAAGACCCAGCACAACGAGGTCGCGCCCAACCAATTCGAACTTGCCCCCATCTTCACCACCACCAACGTCGCCGTCGACGCCAACCAGATGGTCATGGAATTGATGCAGAAGGTCGCGCGCCGGCACGGGATGGAAGCCCTGCTCCACGAGAAGCCTTATGCGGGAGTCAACGGTTCCGGCAAGCACAACAACTGGTCCATGGCCACTGACGACGGCATCAACCTCCTGGAGCCCGGCGATGATCCCGCGTCCAATGCCCGCTTCCTGCTTTTCGCCGCGGCCGTGGTCGAAGCCGTCGACCGCTACGCCCTGCTCCTGCGCGCATCGACGGCGACCGCGGGGAACGACCACCGCCTCGGCGCCAACGAGGCGCCGCCCGCCATCATCTCGGTATTCTTCGGCGGCCCGCTGAGCGAGGTCCTCGACGACATCGCCGACGGGAAATCCCATGAGAGGAAGGGCGCCGGCAGGGTCGAGCTGGGGGTCACGAGCCTCCCGAGCCTTCCGATGGACATTTCGGACCGCAACCGGACGAGTCCCTTCGCCTTCACCGGAAATAAGTTCGAATTCCGCATGGTCGGTTCCTCCCAGTCCATCGCCACGCCGAATACCTACCTGAACGTCGCGGTCGCCCAGGTATTGAGCGAATTCGCCGATAAGCTGGAGAAGGCCGGAGACAAGAAGGCCGCCATCCAGGTCATGGTCAAGGAGTCCTACGCCAAGCATCGCCGTATCGTTTTCAATGGCAACAACTATTCCGAAGAATGGGTGAAGGAAGCCGAACGGCGCGGTCTTCCCAATATCCGCTCCAGCGTGGACGCGCTCCCCATTCTCGTGAAGGCCGAAACCATCGACCTTTTCGAGAAGCACAAGGTGCTTTCCAAGGAAGAATCCGAGAGCCGCTATCATATCTACCTGGAGAAGTACTCCAAGCAGATCAACATCGAAGCCGGCGTCATGGTCGACATGGCGAAAAGGTCCATTTTCCCGGCCGTCTCCGCCTACGGAGCCTCCCTTGCCCGGGATGCCACCTCTTTCGCGGCCATAGGCGCGGTGAGCGCGCCCCAGGAAAAGAGGGCCAAGCGTATCGCCGAGGTCGCTTCCGAGCTCTTCGACGAGACGGAGAAGCTGGAAAAAGCGCTCGCGGAAGCCCAGGGGGTGGAGGACGCCTTCACGCAGGCCAAGTCATACCGGGAAAAGGTCGTAACCCAGATGGCCGTCGTCCGGAGCCGGGCCGATACCCTCGAACTGCTCGTCGCCAAGGAATCCTGGCCCTTCCCCTCTTATGAGGACCTGCTCTTCAAGCTGTAAAAAAATGACTCCTTTCGATTAGCCTTGACCGCCCGGGACCGTTGGTTCCGGGCGGTTCTTTTTCAGCATCCGCATCTTGCGGGCGGTTCTTGCTTGAAAAGGGGAGGCCATCGGCGGCATATTGGATGCCATGGAAAATGGCGACCGCGAACCGACGGCGGACTCCGAACTGATCGAACGCCTGCGGACCGCGTACGGCCTGGAGCCTGCGCTCGCCGAACGTATCGTGGAAGAGGTTCTGCACGCCTGCACCGACACGGTGGAAGAGTGGGTACGCTCCCGCCATATCCGTCTTCAGCGCATGGGCCTGAATAATGAAACCATCTACCGCCGGATAGCCGCCGAACTGCCCTTGCGGCGTTTTTCGGCGGAACGACTGTCCGTACGCCAGATCCGGCGGCTAATTTACGGATGAATTCCCCCTTGTATCCGTAGGTCGGTCCGATTCGACCTTTTCTCCTTCCCTCCGCTTTTCCTACGTATTATATATGATGGAAAAGGTAATGAATGCTGCGTATTTGCATCCTGGGGCGGACGCGTCTAGTATTACCGGAGGACTGGACAGGAGGATATGGATGGACCAACGGGATTCTCTAGGTCGCCTCGAACGGCTCGTGGAGGCATCGAAGGTGGGCATCCTTACCACCGTCGACGCCGACGGCTTTCCCCGCAGCCGCTGGATGACGCCCGCCATACTACGGGGGCGGTCGGGCACAATCTATGCGGTCACCGCGCCGGATTCAGCGAAATGCGCGCATATCAGGAAAAGCGCCAGGGTCGAGTGGTTCCTCCAGAGCCGGATTCTCGACGAGGTCATCTCCGTGATCGGCACGGCCAGCCTGATCGACAATCCCCAGGCGAAAGCCGAAGTGCTCGAGTCCATCGGACCGAATCTCCAGATCTTCTGGAGGACGAATCCCGACGCGCGGAATCTGGTGGTGGTGGAGACCGTCCTTGAAGAGATTTCCGTTTTCTACCCGATGGAGAACAGGCGCGAGAGATTCGAACTGGAGTCGGGCGATGGCGCGCGCTAAGGATCTCCGGAAGCGCATGCTGCGCGATATGGCCCTCATCCGGCGCTTCGAGGAGGAGGCCGGCAGGATGTACGGCCTGAGGAAGGTAGGCGGGTTCTGCCACCTGTACAACGGCCAGGAAGCCGTCGCCGTCGGGGCGGCCACCGCCCTGGATCTTTCCAAGGACTATGTGCTTACCGGCTACCGCGACCACGGGCATGCGATCGCCTGCGGCATGGACCCCAAGGCGATCATGGCCGAGCTTTTCGGGAAGGTGACCGGCAGCTCCCGCGGCAAGGGCGGGTCCATGCACCTCTTCGACGAGAAGCTCCATTTCCTCGGCGGAAACGGCATCGTCGGCGGCCAAATTCCGGTCGCGACAGGGGTCGCTTTCGCCCAGAAATATCAGGAAACCGGCGGCGTCACGGTCGTTTTCTTCGGTGACGGAGCCATCCATCAAGGGGCCTTCCACGAAAGCCTGAACATGGCCAAGATCTGGGAACTCCCGGTAATCTACGCTTGCGAGAATAACCGCTTCGGCATGGGAACCAGCTGGAAACGCGTTTCCTCGATCACCGAATATTCGGTCATGGGCGCCAGCTACGGCATTCCCGGACGGAGCGTCGACGGGATGGACGTGCTGGCGGTCCACGACGCCTTCAGCGAGGCAGCCGCGTCGGCCCGAGCGGGATTGCCCGTGCTGCTCGACGTGCAGACCTATCGGTACAAGGGGCATTCGATGAGCGATCCCCAGAAGTACCGGACGAAGGAAGAGGTCCAGGCGTACCACTCCCAGGACCCGATCCTCAACTTGACGCAGAGGATGGAAGCGTCCAAGGCGATCACCCGGAAGGAGATCGAGGCGATGGAGGAGGAGATAGAAAAGATCGTGGCGGAATCGGTCGCTTTTGCCGAAGCGAGCCCCGAACCCTCCGCCTCGGTGCTGTACGAGGACGTATACGCTTCGCCGTATCCGCTCGGCTCGATGGAAGGAAGGTAGCGTATGGCGATCATGAGCTACCGTGACGCCCTGAACCGGGCGTTGGACGAAGAAATGGCGAGGGATCCGAAGGTATTCCTCATGGGCGAGGAAGTGGCCGAATACGACGGAGCCTATAAGGTATCCAAAGGCCTGCTGGCCAAATACGGCGCCAAGCGAGTCATAGACACACCGATCACCGAACTTGGATTCACCGGCATTGGAGTGGGAGCCGCTCAAGTCGGACTGCGTCCGGTGATCGAATGGATGACGCACAATTTCGCTCTTCTCGCCTTGGACCAGGTGGTCAACAACGCTGCCAAGATGCGGTACATGACCGGAGGACGTTTTTCCATGCCCGTGGTTTTCCGCGGCCCCAACGGTCCGGCGGAATATCTGGCCAGCCAGCATTCGCAATCCTTCGCCAGTTATTGGGCGCATATTCCCGGACTCAAGGTCATCGCTCCGGCTACTCCCTCGGACGCCTACGGGCTTCTGAAAAGCGCGATCAGGGATGATGATCCGGTGGTGGTACTTGAGTCCGAGATGCTGTACGGCACTACCGGAGAAGTCGGCAATGCGGAATTCCTCGTTCCGATCGGGAAAGCCGCAGTGGCGAGGCCGGGCACGGACCTTACGCTCGTGACCTTTTCCAAGCCGTTGCACACCTGCCTTGAGGCCGCGGCAGCGCTGGAGGCGTCGGGAATTTCCGTGGAAGTCATCGATCTCCGCAGCATCAGGCCCCTGGACATGGATACGGTCCGCGCTTCGGTCGCCCGCACGAACCGTGCCCTCGTCGTCGACGAAGCATGGCCGGCGGCGAGTGTCGGTAGCCACGTGGCCTGGCTGATTTCCCGCGATTGCTTCGATTTTTTGGACGCGCCCGTGGAGCTCGTGTGTTCCGAAGACGTCCCGATGCCGTATAACCACGCGCTGGAGCTCGCAGCGCAGCCGAGCGTCGCCAAGATAACGGCCGCCGTAAAACGCGCGCTGTACCAGGAGTAGACGATGGCCGAAAATATACCGATGCTCGCCCTCTCGTCTACGATGACCGATGGGACGATCACCGCCTGGAAGGTCGCGGAAGGCGACGTCGTGAAACGAGGCACCGTCCTCTGCGAGGTGGAAACCGACAAGGCCGTGATGGATTACGAGTCGCCGTCGGCGGGCATTCTGCTGAAAATCCTGACGGCCGCCGGTTCCTCCGCGAAGGTCGGGGACAGCATCGCCGTCATCGGCAAGGCGGGCGAAGACGCGTCCGCTCTCCCCGCCGCGCTTCAAAGCGCCGCGCCTCAGGCCTCCGCTCCGGCCGTGGTCGCCGCTCCGGCTGCGGTTTCCGCTCCGGCCGTGGTCGCCGCTCCGGCTGCGGTTTCCGCTCCGGCTGCGGTTTCGGTTGCGGTTTCGGTTTCCGCGCTGGCTCCGGAGGCCGCGCTCCCGGCCGCGCAGGCCGTTTCCCGGCGGCAGGACACTTCCCCGGCAGCCGCCGTCAATCCGGCAGGTTTCCCCCGGTCTTCTCCTCTCGCCCGCGCCCTCGCGCGGGACGCGGGCGTGGACCTCCGAGCGCTCCGCGGTTCCGGCCCTCTCGGAAGGGTAGTGAAGCGCGACGTGGAAGCTGTCATTTCGGGAACGGCCGAACGGCAAGCCGCCTCCGCAGGCTCAAGCGGCGGTGCGGCGGCGCCGCGAACGGTACGGGGGAGGGAAGGGGGGCTCGTCGACAAGATCGTGGCGGCCTCGCGGACGCGCATGGTCGTCGCCAAGCGCCTTTCCGATTCCATGCGCGAGGCTCCGCACTTCTTTCTCCGGTCCGCGGTGGAAATGGACCGTCTGATGGCCCTGCGGGCTTCGATAAACGCAGGTCGCGACGAAGCCGACCGATTATCGTTGAATGTTTTCTTCGTCAAACTCACCGCGAGCGCGATCGTACGAAACCCAACGATTAACGCCGCCTGGAAGGGTGATTCTATCGAGTTTAAGCGCAGCGTCGATATCGCCCTCGCCGTCGCGCTGGAGGACGGCCTGGTGGCTCCCGTGGTCCGCGACTGCGCCTCCAAGGGGCTTGCGGATATTGAACGGGAGTTCCGGACCTTGATCGCGAAAGCCAAGGAGGGCCGCCTCCAAAGCTCCGATTACGAGGGCGCCACTTTCACGATATCCAATCTGGGCGCATGGGGCGTGGAGGAGTTCACCGCGATCATCAATCCGCCCGGATCCGCCATCCTGGCCCTCGGCGCCGTCGCGCGGGAACCGGTGGTACGGAAGGATGCCGGCGGAGCGGAGGCGGTGGCGATCCGGTCCATGCTGCGCGCGACCCTATCCTGCGATCACCGGGTGATCGACGGAGCCGTGGGCGCCGCCTTCATGCGGGACCTGAAGGGCCTGTTGGAAGAACCCGCTCTCGCCCTCGTCTGATCGACACAGGAGGAACCCGAACATGAGCGAGTACGAATTCGATGTAGTATTCGTCGGAGCCGGCCCCGGCGGTTACGTTGGGGCTATCCGCGCCCGGCAGCTCGGCCTGCGCACCCTTGTGGTCGAGAAGGAGAAGGCCGGCGGCGTCTGCCTGAACATCGGTTGCATTCCTTCGAAGGCTCTCATCGACCGTGCGGCCAAATACCGTCAGCTCGGTGAAATGGAGGAATTCGGCGTCGCCGTAGATCGTACCCGCTTCGATTATTCACGCGTCCAGAAGGCGTCCCGGACGGCGGCCGACCGCCTGTCCAAGGGCGTCGACTTCCTGCTCAGGAAGAACGGAGTGGAGTTCCTGGCAGGAACGGTTCAACGGATCGGCTCGCACGAGGTCGCGGTCGCCCTGACGGACGGGGACGAAAGGACCGTGAATGCCGCTTGCATCGTCGTCGCGACGGGGTCACGGCCGCGCGTCGTGCCGGGATTCGAGTTCGATGAAAAGCGTGTTCTCTCCTCCACGGGCATGCTCATGATGACGACGCTCCCCAAGCGCCTGGCAATCCTGGGCGCGGGCGCGATCGGCATGGAATTCGCATTCATAATGAATTCCTTCGGTGTGGAGGTCGTCGTGGTGGAGATGCTGGACCGCATCCTGCCCATGGAGGACTCCGACGCGGCGGCTCTCGCGCGCTCGGCTTTCGAAAAACGCGGCGTCCGCTTCATGACTTCCATGAAGGCTTTTTCCTTGGAGAGGGGAAAGGGGGAGGAGAGTCCGCTCTTGCTCGCCCTGGGAAAGGCGGAGACTTCGGAGCCGTCGGAACGTTTGGAAACCGATGCGATCCTGGTTTCGGTCGGGCGGCAGCCGAATACTGAAGGCCTCGGCCTTGAGTCCATCGGGGTCGTGCCCGAACGGGGAGGTTTCCTGAGCGCAGGTCCCTGGTACGAGACCGACGCGGCTGGCGTTTATGCGATCGGCGACGTCGTCCGGGGCGACGGGCAGCTCGCCCATGTCGCATCGGCCCAGGCGGAGATCGTGGCGGAGCGTATCGCGTTCCTTCTCGGAAAGACTTCCGAGAATCCGAGGCAGCGCCTGGATCCGATGGAAGTTCCCTCCGCCGTCTACTGCGAACCGCAGGTCGCGGGCTTCGGCCCGCGCGAGGATACTTTGAAAGCGGAGGCGCGCGGATACAAGGCGGCCACTTTTCCCTTTCGCGGAGCCGGGAAAGCGGTCGCCATCGGAGAAACGGAGGGTTTCGTGAAGATACTCTACGACGAAAAAACCCGGGAGATCATCGGCGCGACCGTGGCCGGCAAGGACGCGACCGAACTCGTCCACGAACTGCTGCTGGCGGCTTCATCCGAGCTGGTCGTGGACGACGTTTTTTCTACCGTGCACGCCCATCCGACCCTTTCGGAGGCAGTCAAGGAGGCCGCACTGGCCGCGGCCGGGCGTGCGATCCATATGTGAGGTCGACAGTCGCGGCCGCGGCTTATCCGAGGTCGGAGCCGTCGGCCGCCTCGAACTCGGGGAAGCGGTAGCAGGGAATTCCCGTCTTGGCGTCGGTTTCCATATAGGCGCCGCCTTTCCTGGAGCACTCGTCCAGCGCGGATTCGGCCGCGTCGAGGGATACGTCCAGTTCCATCGCCGTCTGTGCCACGCTGAGCCTTCCGCCGTGCTCCGCGGCCAGGCGGAGCACGCGGACCGCCAGGAGGGGGTCGATCCAGGCTGACTCGTCGTTGCTTTTTGCGACGGGTTTAATCTTTCCGACGGGGGGGCCGCTCTTGGAGGAGGAGGCCTTGAATATCGTCGCCAGGGAATCCCACCGGATGCGTCCGGTGCCGTCGCGCGGCGCCTTCAGGAGGAAGCCCGAAGCGATGAGCAACCCCCCGACGATGAATGCGGACAGTCCCACGGTGGGGATGGGGCGCGGCGCCCAGAAATTGATGATATTCAGTGCACCGATCGCGATCAGGAAGTTGCCGAAAAACTGGCGAATTCTCATCCTTTCCTCTCCCGTGCTTGCCCGAAGGATCGTTTTATGCGAATTTACGGATATACTACACGTCAAGAGCATGAAGATACAAGGAGAATCAACATGGAATGGCGCGCCAGTCACATACTCGTGAAGGACAAGGCTCTGGCTATCGAATTGCTCAAGCGGATCAAGCAGGGAGCTTCCTTCGAATCCCTCGCGCGGGAGAATTCCACCTGTCCCTCGAAGTCCAGCGGGGGAGATCTCGGCTGGTTCGGCACGGGAAAGATGGTTCCCGCCTTCGAATCGGCGACGAAACGGCTCTCGCCGGGCTCGGTGAGCGACGTCGTGCAGACCCAATTCGGTTACCACATCATCAAATGCACCGGGAGGAAGGATTAGGATGACAGCCTCGGGGAGCGGACCTATGGAGCACGGCGAGGCGCGGACCAACCTGGAGGCGATCATCAGGATCGACTCCGAGCTGAACCTCATACAGGATCTCGATCTGCTTCTTGAGCGCATCCTCCTTGAGGCGAGGCGCGTCGTCCGCGCCGACGCCGGCTCGATCTACGAGAAGGAAAAGGACCGCCTCGTCATCAAGTATGCGCAGAACGACACGAAGCAGAAGGAGCTGCCTCCGGGCCAGAAACTGATTTATTCCGTATTCACCGTACCGATCAACGAGAAGACCATTTCCGGATACTGCGCGCTCACGGGATCCCTGGTCAACGTCCAGGACGTCTATACGATACCGACGGACGCCCCGTATTCCTACAACACCTCCTTCGACCGGATTTCCGGCTATCGGACGACGTCGAATCTCACCGTACCCCTGAAAACGGCCGAAGGTAAGCTCCTCGGGGTCATCCAGGTCATCAACGCCCGCGACGACGAAGGAAAGACCGCACCCTTCGGGAAGGAGGACGAGCTCCTCATCACGCATTTCGCAGCGAACGCCACCGTCGCCCTCCAGCGCGCTTACATGACCCGCGCGATGATCCTCCGTATGATCAAGATGTCGGAGCTCCGCGATCCCAAGGAAACCGGCGCCCACGTCAACCGGGTGGCCGGCTACGCGGTCGAAATATTCGACCGCTGGGCGTACCGCAACAACATTCCTGACTCTGAACGCGAAAAACGGCGGGACACGCTGAAGATCGCGGCGATGCTGCATGATGTAGGAAAGGTGGCCATTTCCGACCTCATCCTCAAGAAGCCGGCCAAGTTCACGCCCGAGGAGTATGCGATCATGCAGGCGCATACCTACTTCGGCGCGCGGCTTTTCGACGATCCCCAGTCCTCGCTGGACCTGATCGCCTCCGACGTCGCCCTCACCCACCACGAAAATTGGAACGGTACGGGGTATCCCGGCTGGATCGATCCGATGACCGCCATACCGACGAAGGCGGACGAACAGGGCAAGGCCCTGGGACGCAAGGCCGAGGAGATACCGCTTGCGGGACGCATCGTCGCCATCGCGGACGTCTTCGACGCGCTCTCCTCCAAACGGGTCTACAAGCAGGCATGGTCGGAGCAGGATGTGCTGGATGAATTGCGCAAGGCTTCAGGGATCAAATTCGATCCGGAGCTCATCGAGATCTTTTTCGAGATCCTTCCGAACATCAAGCAGGTGCGGTCGCTCTATCCCGAGCAGGAGTAGCGCCGCTTATTTCGGCTCTTTCGCGAGCCTCCGCAATTCCCGGTCGAAACCGTCCGCGAAGGCCTTGAGTTCCTTGTTGCCGTATTCACGACTCCGCTCCGTCATGATCCCGTCGTTCGCCAGCCCCACGATAAGATCACGGACGGAGAGCCGTTCCCGGATGTTCTCCGAAGTGTAGACAGTCCCCCGATCGTTCACCGCGATCACGCCCGATTCCACGAGACGGGCGGCGAGAGGGACGTCCCGGGTGACGACGAGGTCGCCCGGCTTGGCTTTCAGGACGATATGATCGTCCGCCGCCCCATCCGTCTTGGGGCACAGCTCGAAGGACACCGGTCCTCCGCCGAGGCCGGGAAGCGGACGGTTCGCCACGAAGATCGCCGGTATTCCCGTGCGTCTGGCGGCCCGGACGACGACGTCGCGCACGATGCGGGGGCAGGAATCGGCATCCACCCAGATCATCACGACGCGACTCCCGAATGGGCTGCGCCCACGCTCGCGACGAAAGCCCGCCCCCTGCCCGAGGCTCGCGGGGAAGGCGTCGCCGCGCTGATGAAGGCGCTTTCCCCGCGTTCCAGCGCGAGGGTCTCGCCGGATGCGGATGCGAGCGTGATGGTTCCTTCCGCTACAATGATCACGGACGGGACGCCCGTCCGCAGGCCGATGTCCTGACCGTTTCCTTCCATGACCGAAAGGGAGAATTCTTCGCAGTCCGACGGGAATGTATCCAGTCCTTCTCCGTCTCCGAGGGGACCCATCAGCCGGGGTAAGAAGGGCTCGAAGCGGAGGGTCGCGTTGAGCTCGTCCAGATCGACGTGCTTGGACGTGAGCCCGCCCCGAAGGACATTGTCGGAGTTCGCCATGAGCTCTACGCCGAAGCCGCGGACATAGGCGTGGAGGATGCCCGCAGGCAGGAATATCGCCTGGCCGGGGGCGAGGCGCAGTACGTTCAGGTACAGGGGAGAGACGACCGCCGGGTCTCCCGGATATTCCGCGACGAAGGCGCGGATGAGGTTCCAGCACGAGGCGTCGTCCCCTCCCCGAGCCAGGAGTTCGGCGGCGCGGCGATCCGCGAAAACGCTCAGCGCGCGGCGGTCAGCGGCGGATAGGGAGAACAGCTCTTTCTGGAACGTCCGCAAAGCATCGCTTTCCCGCGCCGTTTCCAGCGCGCCTCGCGCGGCATGGAGGACAGGGCAGGCGAAGGTATCCAGGAGGGCGGCGATGCGTTCAGGCGGACGGAATCCGCACATGGCGTCGAACTGGGTAAGTGCGCAAAGGATCTCCGGCTTATGGTTGGAATCCTTGTAGTTGCGGTCGAACGCGTCGGCGGGTAGGCCGGCCTCGTTTTCCCGCTGAAAACCGCGGGCCGCCTGCGCCTTGTCCGGATGGGCCTGGATGGAAAGCGGACGTCCGGCCGCAAGTAGTTTGAAGAGGAATGGCAGGCTATCGAAGCGCGAAGCGGTCGCCTCGCCCAGCGCGCGAACCGGATTTTCGGCGATGAGAGCGTCCAAGGCGACGCTGCCCTCTTCCGAGAGCGCGATGGATGGGTCGTTCGGGTGCGCGCCCATCCAGAGCTCGGCCCAAGGATCTCCGGAGTCATTGGGAAGACCCAGAAACTCCGGGATTGAGGAGGGGGAGCCCCATGCATAATGGCGGACGCTGTTGCGCAGCTTGTAGAAGGATCGCATGGGCGCGATTCTATCGGGACGGAAGGGGAGGGGCAATACGAAGGGGAGGATAAATCAGGGACCGAGGGCTTCGTCAATCCGGGCGATGAGGTCCAGCGTGATCTTTTCGGTTTCCTTGTCTTCAGCGGCTCCGGTCCTATGGGACTTTTCGAGCTCGTCGCAGAGCACGATGCCGGAAACGATGGAAAGCTTAAGAGGATCGTTCATCCCGGTGGCTTTGCGGGCTTCGTCCACGATCCGCACATATCTGGAAAGGAGTTTCTGAAGGTATTCCGGTTCTTCGTCGGCGGCGATGGAGAAGGAGGCACCCAGAACGTCTATCCGAAGTCCGCCTTTCGCCATCGACCTTTCCTCAAAAGATATCTAGTTCCGTGCTCCGCTCTTCCTTTTCTTCCCCGCCCTCGCGCACGGATTCGGGCGCATCCGCGTCCTCGGACCCGATTTCCGTTTCAAGGATCGCCTCTTCCGGCGACGCCTCTTCCGGTTCGCTTTCAGGAACGGTTTCGGCGGCGGATTCGGGAATCGCCTCTTCACCGGCCACGGCTCCGTCTTCGGCCTCGATCCCTGCAGTACCGGTCAGGCTTTGTTCGACGGCGTCCTCGAATTGATTGAGGCGCTCAAGGGCGGAGATGATTCCCGCCTCTATCCTGCCCTGATCGTCCTTGAACGCGCGAACGAGAACCTCGAGCTCGTCAATCCGAACGCGATAACCTTCCAGCTTGGCGCGAAGGGTCGCGTTTTCCCCGGAAAGGCGTTTGACGTAGTCGATCGCCTTTCCGACCTTGGATTCAAGAAGCTTGACTTGCTCGAGGGTCACCATCGCTTATGCTCCGAGGGCGGCTTTCGCCTGCGCTACGATGGCCTTGAACGCGGCCTGGTCTTCGGTGGCGAGCCAGGCAAGAGCCTTGCGATCGAGCGTAACGCCCGCCTTGACGAGTCCGGCGATGAGTCGGGAATACGAAAGGTCTTCCGCTCGGCAAGCGGCGTTTATTCGGATGATCCAGAGGCGACGGAAATCGCCCTTCCTGTCCTTTCGATCGCGGTACGCATAATGGAGGCCCTTTGTGACGGCGTCCTTGGCGACCTTGAAATTCGAATGCCGACGGCCCCAATAGCCCTTCGCCAGCTTGAGGATTTTTTTACGGTGGTCCTTTCTTCGGGTACCGTCTACTGCTCTTGACATAGGAGTCCTTCCTTAACCGTAGGGTAAGAGTTTCTTTCTGATTACCGGGACGTTGTGGTCGGAAAGTATTCCGGCGTGGCGGAGGCCGCGCTTCCTCTTGCTCGACTTCTTGGTCAGGATATGGCGAAGGTTCTGCTTCTTATACTTAACCTTCCCGGTCCCGGTGAACGAATACCGCTTCGCGGCACTCTTCTTGGTCTTCATTTTCGGCATAGCGCCCATCCCTCTCGTTATTTCTTGACCTTCGGGCTCAAGACCATGGACATGAAACGACCCTCCATCGAGGGTGTCTTATCCATGACGTATTCGCCTTCGATCCGCTTCAAGACATCCTTAAGGACGTCCAATCCAAGTTCGGTGTGTGCAAGTTCACGGCCGCGGAAACGGACGGTTACCTTGACCTTGTTGCCTTCAGCAAGAAAATCTCGAACGTGCTTGGACTTAAAATCAAGATCGTGGTCGTCGATCTTGGGTTGCATCCGGATTTCCTTGAGCTTCAAGAGCTTCTGTTTCTTTTTGGAGTCCCGGACCTTTTTTTCGTTCTCGAATTTGTACTTGCCGTAGTCCAGTATCTTGCAGACCGGCGGAACCGCCTGAGGCGCGACTTCCACGAGGTCGAGAGCCTGTTCCTTGGCCATCCGGAGCGCCTCGAGCGTAGGAATGACTCCCTGCTGCTCACCGTCGTCACTGATCAGACGCACTTCGCGCACGCGGATCTGTTCGTTGATCCGCAAATCCTTGTCCGCCAACTGACCTCCTCAATTATCGCAGACACAACGGGGCGAGCGCCGGCGACTTATCGAAAACTATAGCAAATACCTGCGCGCTCTGTCCAGCCCTGACGTATTCGCTTGCGGAGGGTCCGTCGGCCGTGCTACCGTCGCTCCATGAGCCTTTACTGTTTCCTTCTTGCGCCGCTGGTCGCTTGGTTCCGTCGTCCGGCCCTTCGCGGCGGCGGTGCAGGGCGTGGGATCTTCATCGCTTTCGCTTCCGGCGCGATCGCGGCGGCGATCGGGAGCGCCATCGGACCGCTATTGCCTTCGGGCTTGTTCGATTTCATCCGGTGGGTCCGTTTGCTCGCCGCCGTTGCCTTTCCCCCGCTGATCCCCCTGGTTCTCCTGCTCGCCATGGAAAAATTATCCCTGGCGAGGATCCGGATCGACGCGGAGACTTTCGCCCTCGTATTCCTCGTTCCCTTCGGAGCCGCCCGCGCCCTATCCGTCGGCGAGAGCTACGATCCATTGACTTTCGTGCTTATTCCTTCGCTTTGGTGCGCCCTTGCAGTCGGGGTTCCGGCCATGGTCCGGTTGGCGCGGGATGAAATCGGCTTGCGTTCCTACGCTTCGGGCGCTTGCGCCGCGTTGCTGCCTTTGGCTGCGGCTACCTCGGCCTGGGCGTTTTTCTCGAATCTGCCCCTGATCGGCTCGGTCGCCCTTGCGGCGTCCGCAGCGCCGGCATCGATCGCGCTCGCGCGGATCCATCTTGCCGCCATCGCTCCGGTGAATGAGCCTGGCGAAAGCGTAAATCCATAAAATAACAATGAAGATCCACGCAAAACCGCGAAGGCGCCGGGTTGAGGATCGAGGACGACCCTCGATCCTGCCAAGCCATTGGGCGTTTCCGCGGCTTTGCGTGATATCCCCTTCAAAGGACAGGCTTCAGGCTTTGCCGGCCGAACCCAGGACGTCGTTGTTCTTGTGCATGTAAAGCTTCTTCAGCTCGTCGCGTGCCGGTCCGAGGTACTTGCGCGGATCGAATTCGTCGCGCTTCTCGGCGAAAACCTTCCTTATGAGCGCGGTCATGGCGAGCCGTCCATCGGAGTCGATGTTGATCTTGCAGACGGCGCTCTTGGCCGCCTTTCGGAGCTGCTCCTCGGGTATGCCGACGGAGTCCTTCAGCACGCCGCCGTACTGCTCGATCATCTTCACATATTCGGCCGGGACCGAGGATGATCCGTGCAGGACGATCGGGAAACCGGGAATGCGCTTCTCGATGGCTTCGAGGATGTCGAAGCGGAGGGGGGGCGGCACGAGGATGCCGTTCGCGTCCTTGGTGCACTGCTCGGGCTTGAACTTGGTCCGCCCGTGGCTCGTGCCGATGGAAATCGCCAGCGAGTCGACTCCCGTCTTTTTGACGAAGTCCTCGACTTCCTCCGGCTGGGTGTAGTTGCTGTGTTCGGCGGAGACGTCATCCTCCACGCCGGCGAGGACGCCGAGTTCGCCTTCGACAGAGACGTAATCCTTGCGGGAATGGGCGAATTCGCAGACCTTTTTGGTGAGGGCCACGTTTTCTTCGTATGAAAGGTGGGATCCGTCGATCATGACGGAAGAGAAGCCGGTTTCGATGCAGTCCTTGCAGAGTTCGAAACTATCGCCGTGGTCCAGGTGCAGCACGATCGGGATATCATAGCCGAGCTCATGCGCGTATTCGACGGCACCGGCCGCCATGTGGCGGAGCAGGGTCTGATTGGCGTATTTACGCGCGCCGGAGGAGACCTGCAGGATGACGGGGGACTTCGTCTCCACGCAAGCTTGTACTATGGACTGGAGCTGTTCCATATTATTGAAGTTATACGCGGGAAGCGCGTAACCACCGGCGACCGCTTTCTTGAAAAGCTCCACGGTGTTGACGAGTCCCAGTTCCTTATAGCTGGTCATAACGACGCTCCTTGGTTCTGTAGAATTCCTCCAATTTTATGCGCCGGAATCGGCTTGGTCAAGCCGGCGCGGCCTTCGGGCTGTTCCGCGGTATTGACCGCGTCCCGTTCCGTGGCTATCGTCATCAGGATGTCCGAGAAGAACAGATACTCGCTGCGCACGAAACTTCTCCTGTCGGGCTTTCTCGCGGTTCTCGCTTCGGCCGTGCTGCTTTTTCTCCTGCGAGCGCCGGTGGTCCTCGTTTCGGATGAGCAATTCGAGACCCTGCACGGGAAGCGGCGAGACGGGATCGCGCGGCTGGCTACCTCGGTGGCGCTCTGGCGGAAGGTGGAATTGGCGATCGTGGCTCCTTCGGCACCGCCCGAGGCCGCAGCCGAGGCGGCGGCGGCGTACGGGCCCGCATGCGCCGTCTTCCCCTTTCGTTATGCCGCGGGCGCCGATTCCTTCGCCGCACGTTTCCCTGAGATTCCCGCCATAGTAACGAACGCGGTTCCCCGCGCGGACGGGGCGGACGGGGCGGCCGGGGCGGCCGGGGCGGGCCGCGTGCTCTCGGCGAGCGTCGACGGCTACGCGGACTGGCGCAGAGCCGGACGCGCGGCGGGAATTCTATGCGCCGCGGAGACTGTGCCCGCCTTCCTCACGGAGAAAGACGGTTCTCCCCCTTCGCCGGAACTGCAGGCCAGCTTCGCGGAGGGACTGGCCTCCGTCGGCTACTCCGGCGTTCCGATCATTCTGCGGAGCGGTACGGCGGTTCCCGTCGGCGCGAAGATCGGTTGCCTAGTGCTGGCGGCCGCTTCCCCGGCCGCGCGGCTTGCGGAATTCCCGGGCATCCCGCTCATCATCTTCACGTGGCTGGATTCCGCCCTGCTTCCCGGGAACGCCGCGGTCGTTTTTGATGATTCCCCTTGGGCGTTGCTCCTTCCGGCGGCGCGCGCCGCCCTTCGGTCGGAATCTTCTACCGCATCGTCAAAAGCGACCGTGAGCAAGACGGGAGGACTTTCGCGGGAAATGTTCGCTTCCCTTTCGTCGGTTTTGCGGAAATAGGTACAGCGGCGCGTGGACCGTGTCGATTCTATATGCGGAACGCCGCCATAATTCCTTATGATCATTTGACAAAGGTATGGTGAGGAAATATAATCAAACGCGATTTAGATTCCGCGACATTCGGCAAAAGGAGTATGGGATGAAACATGGCGGTTTCAAAGCTGCTTGCCTCGCTCTCTCGACATGCATCGCGGTCCTGTCCGTTCACGCGGACGACAAGACCGTTAATCTCGAGTCCCGGGTTCTCGAGAGCTTCGATGGCGAATCCGGTTACGTCTGGAAATCGGCCGCCAGCAAGTTCGCTACGAAGAACGACAAAGAGACCTTTCCGAAAGTCAGCTACATTCCCGTGTGGCCGGCAGCACTCCACGGCACCAACCGTGAAGGAAAGGACTACAAGAGCCTCGGCATCTGGGGGCGCTTCGACCGGAAGGGTTATAACTGGATTGATGTCTTCCCGATGGCCAAAGACGCCGCCGAAGGCGCCGAACCGGTCGAGATCTCGATTCCCGGACGCGCCCGGATGGTGGACATGTGGGTTTGGGGATCCAATTTCAACTATTACCTTGAAGGCTACGTCCGCGACTACAAAGGCGTAGTCCACCGGATCAGCATGGGCGACCTCCAGTTCGAAGGGTGGAGGAATCTCAGGATCAACATTCCCGACAGCATCCCGCAGTCGAAGGTAACCCTTCCGAAACGGCAGGGGCTGACCCTCGTGAAATTCCGTCTTTGGACTCGGCCGGCCGAAAGGGTTGACGATTTCCAGATTTATTTTGACCAGATCAAGGTGCTCACGGACACCTTCGAGTCCTTGTTCGACGGCGACGAACTTGCCGATCAGGATCGCGTCCAGGAAATATGGGACGCAGCATCATCGAACGAAGGTAAATAAGGAGACAGCTATGAAACGCGCGTCCATCGCCTTCGCACTCTCGCTTCTGACCGCATTCGCCTTCGCCCAGGCCGCCGATCTCGGCGAACCCGATCCTGAGCGCATCGGCGTCGAATCCGCCCAACAGAAGCTGAAGGAAATCTCCGTCGACAAGTTCGAGAACGCTGGCTATTGGATATCATCCATGTCCACGGACGAAGGCTATACGACCACCCGCCTGTTCGAAGGCAGTCCCGCAGGAAAGGTTCCGGTTCCGGAAGAGAAGGACTTGAACCTTCCCGACAAGTACGTGCTCGGAACCCGGGTCGATTTCCTGCGCCGCGGCGCTTCCCGCTTCGAGATCACGCCAATCCGCCCCATCCCGATCGAGGGAATCGCCAAAACCGTTTCCGTCTGGACGGTGGGCCGCAATTATAACCACGTGATCAAGTTGATCGTCCAGGATTTCTTCGGCAGGAAGTACGAGCTGTACATGGGCAAGCTCAACTTCCAGGGCTGGAAGAAGCTGACCGTCGCGATACCGCCTCAGAGCCCCGACGGACAGAGCGGGATCGTTCAGCGCAATTACCACTACAACAACCATATGGGCATCAAGATTATCGGTTTTGCGATCGAATGCGATCCCATGGAAGCCTTTGGCAGTTATTACATCTATCTGGACGACCTCCGCACCGTCGCTGACCTCTTCGCGGAGGACAACCGCGATCTGGACGACATGGTGGATTCCTGGTAGACCCGGAACCGCATAAATGGAAACGGCCGCCGCAGGGCGGCCGTTTCCATTTACGCGGAGATCGCGGACGTTGAGCCAAGCGGAATTCGGAGGAACCGGAATGCCGATCGACGAAACCACCGCAGCCACGTATCGGGCGTTCCTGCGCCGGGTGTATTTTCTGAAAAACATCACGGAACAGGCGATCGATGACCTGGCGGCGCTTTGTTCGGAGGCTAGTTTCCCCGCCGGGGCAGTGATCTTTGTTGAGGGAGATGTCGCCGACAAATTCTATATCGTGATGGACGGGAAAGTGGAAGTCCGGAAATCCATGCGCGACGAGCGGAGCAGCTTGCTCGCGGTCCACGGCGCCGGCCATTTTTTCGGGGAGATGGCGTTGATCGACGAGCTTCCACGCAGCGCGACGCTCATCGCGCGCGAGGCCACCCGGACCCTGTTCATCGCCCGCGATGATTTCCAGCGGCTCATCAGGACAGACGCTTCCATCGCTTTATCAGTCATGACGTCGATTTCCCTGATGATCCGGAATTCCAATGAGACCTTCGTCGAGGACCTCCGCGAGCGGAACGCCCGACTGGAGATCGCTCTTTCGGAGCTGAAGGACGCCCAGGATGAACTGGTCCGGAACGAGCGGCTGTCCACGATCGGAAAATTCTCTTCATTGATACTGCACGATATCCGCAATCCTTTGGCCGCGATGAAGGCGCTCACCGAGATAGCGGGCTTGCATGCCGCCGATCCGGCGGCGATCGCCAACGACCTCAAAAGGATGAAGGCGGAGATACTCAGGATGGAGCGGCTCGCCCAGGAGTTCCTGGACTATTCGCGGGGAGAGATCCGCCTTGCGATGGAGGTATCCAGCCCGGAGAGGCTGTTCTCCCGCTTGAGGGAGGGTTTCGGAGATAAGTTGATGGATTCGGGAATCGAGCTGGAGCTCGAGGACAGGGTCGGAAAACCGGTATTGGTCGACGAGGAGCGTTTCTCCCGCGCGCTGTTCAACCTTGCGGACAATGCGCGCAAGGCCATGCCCCACGGCGGCAAGTTGCGGGTGGCGGCTGAGGAGCGGGGCGGACGCACAATCTTTATGGTGGCGGATACGGGCGAGGGAATGTCGGCCGAGACCCTGGCCCGGATCTACGAGCCCTTCTTCTCCAAGTCGGGACGGGGAGGGACGGGGCTGGGTATGCTCATCGTCAAGAATATCGTGGAAGCGCACGAAGGGGAGATCGGCATCAAGTCTTCGGTAGGCGAGGGGACGGTCGTGACCGTTTCGATCCCTTCAAGGATTTGACGGTCTCCGCTTTTCCCGCCGTACGACGATACAGCTTGGTGTTGCCCTTGGCGCCCGAGCGCTCCACGATGCCGATGCGCGTCAGGACGTACAGGGCCTTCCGCGCCAGGTCAGCCTTGATCGAAGCCGACCCGGCTAGGTCCTTGGCTGAAAAGGGCTCCAAAAGTTCCGCGGGGACGAACATGCGGTAGTCACCGATGTCCGCGAGGACGATCGACTCGCGGACGGCGCGGAGTTTCCGATCCGCAATGCTTACGCCTTTCCGCCTCCATGAACCTTTACCGTCATTCTTCCTCGTTTCGGTCTCCTCGGTCATCGCGATCTCTATGCTCACGCGCCCGACCAGCGGAAGGAGGGGCGCGTAGACGAGGGCGGCGAAGAGATCCCAAGGGCTGCCCTTCTTGGGGCTTTTCCGGCTCCGGATCAGGGTACCGTCCGGTTCCCGCACTTCGATGATGCGCTCACGGGGTACCGGATGGATTATCCGCACCGCCCGCTCTTTCGCCAGCGCCGGAATCTTGTCCTTCAACGGGGCGAAGCTGCCCGTCTGGATTTCCACCAGGACGCCGTCAGCGCGCAACGCGTCGCAGACGTAGCCCCCCACGCTCGTTTCCGTATCCCCGTCGATGCCGGCATAGCGGATCTTCAGGCTGGCGTGCAGCGAGCTTTCCCTGGCTTCGCCGATCCGGTTAGCCGCGCGCATACGCGGCGAGTTCATCGACGCCCAAGAGCTCGAGGTCGTGGTACACGGCGGTAGACGACCGCTCTTCCTTCCTGCGCACCCTTGAGACGCGGAATGCGATGATCCGGCTGGAGGCGAGAGGCGCGCGCAGGGGCCTGCCGTTGAGGTCGACTACCTCCCCGATCCGGAGCAAGCCGGGAATCTCCTGTATGTCGCCCTCGGGAAAAACGATGTAGTACTCGTCGCTGCGCATATGGAGAGAATAGCCCTTTCCCCCATCCTTTCGCAATGCCGCGATTACGTGCTATACGGTTGTGTAGTCTTTCCTGCCGATGGAGGCCAAGATTCATCCTTTCTTGACGGACCTATATTGACGGAGGAAAATTTCGTGTAAATAATAGATTCAAGTGGGAGAAAGTGGGAAATAATAGGAAAAAGTGGAATGGAACTATTAACCGGTGAATTCAGGAATACGCTTGACGATAAAGGACGCGTAAGCCTTCCTTCGCGCATGCGATCGGAATTACCGGGAAATATGCTCATCATCACTCAGGGCATTGACCGTTGCCTCTGGCTTTTTCCCCCCGAACAATGGAAGATCCTCTCCCGTAAGCTGATGGACACCACCTCACCATTTCTGGCCCGCGCGCGCCTCGTCCAGCGCCGAATCATCGCCCCCGCCCAGGAGGTCGAGATCGACAAGGCGGGAAGGCTCGCCATTCCTCAAAGCCTGCGGGAATTCGCCCGGTTGACCAAGGATTGCGTCATTCTGGGCATAGAGAAATACGTGGAAATATGGGATTCGGATCAGTACAAGGCGTACTGGGACGAAAATGAAGCCGAATTCCAGGCTGCGGCCGAGGAACTCGGCTCCGTGCTGTTATAGGAGGACCGGAACATGGAAATCGTCCACACGCCGGTTCTTCTGGAAGAAGCGGTCGCGTACCTCGCCCCCCGCGCCGATGGCGAGCTCATGGTCGACGCGACCCTGGGCGAGGGCGGCCATAGTCTCGCCTTCCTGTCCCGCTTCCCTTCGCTCCATATAGTGGGGATCGACGCGGATCCGGCGATACTCGCGATCGCGAAAGAGCGCCTGGCGTCCTTCGGCGACCGGATCCATTTCTACAACGGCTGGTCCCATGATTTCTTCGCCGATCTTCCCGTGGACATCAAGCGGCCGGACACCATCCTGCTGGATCTGGGAATCAGCGTTTACCATTATGAAAAGAGCGGGCGAGGTTTCAGCTTCCGTTCCGATGAGCCGCTGGACATGCGGATCGATCCGGCCTCGCGGACGAGCGCGGCCGATATCATCGCCACGATGCGCGAAGCCGAATTGGCGGACCTGATCTACGGCTATGCCGAGGAACGCTACTCGCGTCGCATCGCCCGCGCCATCACGGAGGCCAGGACCCGATCCCGGATCGTTACGACCGGAGCCCTGGCGTCCATCGTTGAAGCCGTCGTGCCCGCCTCGTACAGGCGCGGGCCAATCCATGCGGCGACACGGACTTTCCAGGCGCTGCGGATAGCCGTCAACGGCGAGCTCGCGCGTTTGCCCGAATTGCTGGAAGCGGCGCTACGATCCCTTGAACCGGGGGGTCGCATGGGCGTGATAACGTTCCATTCTCTCGAAGACAGGATCGTCAAGAATTTCTTCCGTGAAAAGAACAAGGACTGCACCTGCCCTCCCGAAGCGCCGATATGTAAGTGTGGGGGGAAGCGGAGCGTCTCGCTCGTGACACGGAAGGCGGTCGCGCCGGGAGACGAGGAAACGCGACGGAATCCCCCATCCCGGAGCGCGAAATTGCGTGTCGCGGAAAAACTGCTTGACGAGGACGGTTCGCGATGAGGCGACGCCTTTTCCTGTATTCCTTGGTCATTACGATTCCACTCATGCTCGGCCTCGATTCCTGGCAGGCGACCCGATACGCGCGGCTGGAATCCCAGCTGAGGAAGCTCGAGTCGGAACAGAGGGATTGGCTGGAAAGCAACAAGAAGCTCATCGCCGGCATCGCGATACTCGGTTCAGCCGAGCGGATCGAACGGATCGCGCTCCAGGAGCTCGGCCTGCGGAAGGCGAAGCCGGAATCCGTGCTCCACGTGCGGGTCCAGCGAAGCAAGGGAGGTCTCGATGGATGATCGTTTCCTCCTGACCGTCCCGGAACTCGCCTCGGCGACCGGCGGTGAAATCGTACCCACGGGCGACGTCGGCATCGCCGGCTTTTCGTCCGTTTCCATAGATAGCCGCTCGGTCTTATCCGGGGGGCTTTTCGTCGCGCTGGCCGGCTTGCGGAGCGACGGCCATGAATACCTCGAACAAGCTTTCGACTCGGGCGCCCGGGTTGCCTTGGTATCGGCGACCAGGATGGACGCGGACGGGGCCCGATTGCGAGGTCTGGCAGGGAAGGCGGGGGCGAATCTTGTCGTGGTGCGCGACACCCTGCGGGCCATGCAGGACGCGGCAGGACGCTATCTTGACCGCTTCCCCTCGCTGCTGCGGATCGGAATTACCGGTTCTTCGGGCAAGACGACCACGAAGGAACTCGCCGCGGCGATGATCAGCCCTGAGCGGCGGGTCGTCATGAACGTCGGGAACCTCAATTCCGAAACCGGGCTACCGCTTTCGGCCTTCCAGGTCAGGGCGGAGCACGAGGTCGGCATATTCGAGATGGGGATGAACCGGCGGGCCGAAATGGGCGAACTGGCCCGTGTCCTCCGTCCGCGCATCGCCTTGGTTACGAACGTCGGGACTGCCCATATCGGTATACTCGGCAGCGTCGGGGCAATCGCTGAGGAAAAAAAAGATATCTTCTCCATGTTCGCGGGATCGGAGACCGCTTTGATTCCCGAAGACGATCCTAGTTCGGACTTCCTCGCCGCCGATGTCCGGGGAATCGTCAAGCGCTACGGGCCGCGGTCTCTTACCGCCTTCGGCGGAGCGAGGAGCCTGGATCTGGACGGGACCGAAATCGTTTGGGACGGGGTTGCCGTCACCTTGGCCATCCCCGGAGCGCACAACCTGATGAACGCGCTCGCGGCGGCGGCGATCGCCACCGAGGCCGGAGTCTCGGCGGCCGCGATACGAACCGGCCTGGCATCGGCACGTCCCCTGTTCGGCCGCGCCGAGATCCTGAAGGGGCCCGTCACCGTGGTCCGCGATTGCTACAACGCCAACCCAGAGGCGACCGAGGCGGCCATCGCCTTCTGCGATTCGGTGGAATGGAAGGGCCGGCGCATCTACGTCGTCGGCTCCATGCTGGAACTCGGCGAAGCCGCGGAACGCGAGCACGAGCGGATAGGCGAGGCTCTCGCCCGGTGCAAGGCGGACGACGTCGTCCTGTTCGGCCCCGAGACCGAGGCGGCGGCGCGCGTCCTTCGGGAAGGCGGGACGGCAACGGGCGCGGTCCTGTTCCGTACCGACGATATCGACGATCTTTCGCGCATCGTCTCCGCCCGGGCCCGGGAAGGCGATCTCGTGCTGCTCAAGGGCTCACGGGGCATGGCCCTGGAACGCCTGACCGAAATTCTCATTCCGGGCGAAAAGGGAGGAGCCTGACCATGTTCCTGAAATTCCTTTACCCCATGGTGAAGCTATTCACTCCCTTCAATGTTTTCCGCTATCTCACCTTCCGCGGTGCCTATGCCGCGCTGACCGCCCTCCTCATCTGCTTCCTTTTCGGCCCGCGTATCATCGAAGCGCTGCGCTTGCTGAAAGTGGGGCAGTCCATACGCGACGACGGTCCCCGGACGCATCTGAAGAAGGGCGGAACGCCCACGATGGGCGGCATCCTGGTGATCTTCGCGGTGACGGTCGCCGTCCTGCTCTGGCAGGACCTGGGCAATTTCTTCGGCTGGCTCACTCTCGCGGCCTTCGTCGGTTTCGGCTTGATCGGCTTCCTTGACGACTACCTGAAGGTTTCGAAGAAGAACAGCGACGGCTTGCCGGCTTGGGCGAAGCTCGTCGGCCAATTCGCCATCGCGATCGCCGTATCCGTGACCCTCTATCTGGCGGGGGACGAGCGGACGACCTACCTCTACCTTCCCTTCTTCAAGAATCCCGTGATCGATCTCGGCATCCTCTGGATTCCCTTCGCCGTCCTGCTCCTGGTGGGGGAATCCAACGCGGTCAACCTCACCGACGGCCTCGACGGCCTGGCGACCGGTCTGGTGATCATGGTATTCATCACCCTTTCCGTCCTGACCTACCTTTCGGGCCGCGCCGACTACTCCAGCTACCTGGGCATTCCTTACATACGGGGAGCCGGCGAACTCACCGTCCTCTGCCTTTCGATGGTCGGCGCCAGCGTCGGCTTCCTCTGGTTCAACGCGCATCCCGCCGAAGTCTTCATGGGCGACGTCGGAAGCCTGGCCTTCGGCGGAGCCATCGCGACCATATCGCTTGTGATAAAAAAGGAGATCCTCGTCCTCATCGTAGGGGGCGTATTCGTCCTTGAAGCCGCATCCGTGATGATACAGGTGGTCTCGTTCAAGCTGCGGAAGAAGCGCGTCTTCAGGATGGCGCCGCTCCATCACCACTTCGAGCTTTCCGGCTGGGCGGAAACGAAAGTCGTCACCCGCTTCTGGATACTCGGCGGACTCTTCGCGATCGTCGCGCTTTCGACATTGAAAACCCAATGAGCGCCTACCGTTTCGACGTGGAGAGAATCAAATCCTCGCGCTCCGCCGACGCCGCCTTGGTTTCGAGCATCCTCCTCCTCACCGGGTTCGGCCTGGTTACCCTGTATTCCGCCTCCTTCGCCTTCGCCGAGCGCTTCTTCGGCGATGGTTCGTATTTCCTGGCCAAGCAGGCGCTGTTCGCGGGTTTCGGTCTCGCGGTCTTCGTCGTCGCCTCGCGCGTGGATCTTGAATGGCTCAGGCGCTTCGTAAAGCCGCTCGTGTACTTTTCTTTCATGCTCTGCGTCCTCGCCTTCGTTCCGGGCATCGGAGTCACCAAAAACGGGGCTTCCCGTTGGATCAGCCTCGGGCCCATGACCTACCAGCCGTCCGAACTCGTGAAGCTCGTGGTGCCCCTGTACCTCGCCCATCTTTTCGACAAGAAGCGGGAGCGGCTCGACGACGCCTCATCCAGCGTGATTCCTCCGGCGATAGTAATCGCCGGTTTCTGCCTGGTGATCTACTTGCAGAACAATTTCTCCACGGCGGCCTTCATCGGCGCGAACGCGCTCGCGGTATTCTACCTCGCGGGAATACGCGGTCGCCATTTCTTCGCCGTCGCCGCCTCCGCCCTCCCCCTGGCGGTTCTGATGATTTTTTCCAAGGAGTACCGCGTCCGACGCATCCTTTCATTCATCAGACCGGAAGAGGATCCCCACGGCGCCGGCTACCAGGTGCGCGCTTCGATCGATGCGATCGCTTCCGGCGGTTTCTGGGGCAAGGGACTCGGCCAGGGCACGAGGAAGATATCCAGCGTGCCGGAAATCCATTCCGATTTCATCTTCTCCGCCTTCGCCGAGGAAGCCGGTTTCATCGGCGTTCTCCTGTTCTTCGCTCTCCTCGCGCTTTTCACGGTCCGCGGCTACCGCGGCGCCGTCAGGGCGCGCAGCGAATTCAAGCGCTTGTTCGCGCTGGCCCTCGTAACCATGATCGCCTCCCAGGCGTTGCTCAATATCGCCGTGGTCATAGGCGCCGTTCCGGCGACCGGAGTTCCGCTTCCCTTCTTTTCGGCGGGCGGGTCCTCCCTGGCGACGACCCTTCTGGCCGCAGGTCTCATCGTGAATGTATCCCGACCCGACCGCGTTCCGGAGGCCCTCGATGTCTGACGGCTACCTGTACCTTGAGGATCCTGTCGAGGAACGCGTCGCGGAACCGTCCCGCCTGGAAAAACCGCTGAAGATCGCGGCGATCCTCCTCGCCCTTGCTCTGGCCGTTGAGATCGTCTGGTTCCTGGCCGTGGTCCCCTGCCGCCCCCTCGCCCGGGTGGCCGTGAGCGCCTGCAAGATGATCGATACGACGGCCGTTCTGGAAGCGGCGGGCATAGGCGTGCGCAGCTCCTACGTCATGGTGGACGCCGAAGCGGCGGAACGGGCGATCGAGGCGTTGCCCCAGGTCGAGTCGGCGACGGTGTCCAAGCGTTTTCCCGATAGGCTGGAGATACTCGTGGTCGAACGCAGCGCCGTCGCTTTCGCGCTGGCGGAGGTCGATGGCCGGACCGTTCCGATCGCTTTCGACCGCGAAGGAGTCGTATTCGGCGTCGGCGGGAACGAGAGCTCCGTCGCACTTGCCGCGGGGGGGCCGGTCATTTCCGGCATCTTCTTCGACCATCCCGGCCTCGGGACCCGGCTTCCGTCCTCCCTGGCCGGCCTCCTCGCCGATCTGGACAAGTTGAAGAAAGAATCGCCCGCCCTGTTGGAAACCCTGTCCGAGGTGCGGGTCCAGAAGCGCGCCTACGGCGGCTACGAACTCATCGTCTATCCCGCCCGGGCCGGCGTCCGCGTCAGGATCGGGTCGGAGTTGAACGAAGAAGTCCTTCGGTATATGATGCTGCTTCTCGATGTGCTTGCGTCCGAGGGAATTGCGGCAGACGAGATCGATTTCCGTACGGGTACCGCATCGTACCATGCGAAGGAGGCCTCTTCTGGCTAGCGACGGTTTGATCGTCGGTCTCGACATCGGCACGACGAAGGTTTGCGCCGTGATCGGCGAACGGAACGAGAGCGGGCTCCTCGAAATCACCGGCGTGGGCGTCAGTCCGTCCACCGGCCTGCGCAAGGGCGTGGTCGTCAACATTGAAGCCACCCTGCGCTCCGTATCAGCAGCCATCGAGGCCGCCGAGATGATGAGCGGGCGCGAGGTCCATTCCTGCTGGACAGGCATCGGCGGGGCCCATATCGACGGGCTCAATTCCCGCGGCGTGGTCGCCGTCACCGGAAAAGGGAAGGAGACGCGGGAAATCGGCGCCGAGGACATAGCCCGCGTGATCGAGGCCGCGCGCGCCGTGGTGATCCCCATGGACCGGCAGGTTCTCCACGTCATTCCGCAATCCTACATCGTCGACGATCAGAGGGGGATACGGAATCCCCTGGACATGATCGGCGTCAGGCTGGAGTCCGAGGTCCATATCATTACGGGCTCGGTCACCAGCGCCCAGAACCTGGTCAAGTGCGTCAACCGAGCCGGTTTCCGGGTCAATGACCTCATCCTCCAGTCCCTCGCCGCCGGGCGTTCCACGCTTACGGCGGAGGAGAAGGAACTCGGGGTCGTGCTTATCGATCTGGGCGGCGGCACCACCGACATACTGGTCTTTTCCGACGGAGCGCCCTACTTCACGACGACCATCCCCGTCGGGGGCACCCAGGTCACGAGCGACCTGTCCATACTCAAGAACATCGCCTTCGAGACCGCGGAGCGGATCAAGCAGGAGGCGGGTTGCTGCTGGGAGCCGCTCATCGATTCCGACGAGGACGTCATCGTTCCCGGAGTCGGAGGCCGGCCGCCCCTGCCGATTCCGCGGAGCCAGATCTGCAGCATCATCCAGCCGCGCATGGAGGAGATCCTGTCCTTGGCGAAGGACAAGATCGGCAAGCTGCCTCTTTCCCGCCCTCTCGGAGGCGGCATCGTGCTCACCGGCGGCGGGTCGCAGCTGGCCGGAGTGGCGGAATTGGCGGCGCGCATTTTCGAAGTTCCCGTCCGCGTCGGCGTGCCGATGTCGGTGGGCGGCCTCGTGGAGGAATACCGGAGTCCCGCATTCTCGACGGCGGTGGGGCTCGTGCTGGAAGGTGCCGACCGGGAAGCGAAAGCGGCGCCGGACCGCGGTTCGGACAGCCGGCAAAGGGAGAAAGGGCAGTCGCCTTTGTTCGGGAAATTGGCGGAATGGCTTAAAAAGGAATTTTTCTAGCGCGGACGTGAAACGGGCGGATGGGACCGGCCGTTTCGCGTAATCGTCCGTCGTTAGTTCGGGGGGGGGACATGAATATCGAAGTGCTCGAGGATAGGGTCGCGAGTCCGACGGTCATCAAGGTGATCGGCGCGGGCGGCGGCGGTTCGAATGCCGTCAACCGCATGATCGCGTGCGGCTTGCAGAACGTCCAATTTATCGTGGCGAATACGGACCTTCAGGCGCTCAACCTTTCGCAGGCGCAGTGGAAGCTTCCTCTCGGTTCAAAGCTCACCAGCGGCCTCGGGGCCGGCGGGAAGCCCGAGGTCGGCGAGAAGGCGGCCCTCGAAGACAAGGAGATAATCGCGAACGCCCTGAGGGGCGCCGATATGGTCTTCGTCACCGCGGGAATGGGCGGCGGTACCGGCACCGGCGCCGCCCCCGTGATCGCGCAGATCGCGCGGGACATGGGAGCTTTGACGGTCGGCGTGGTGACCAAGCCCTTCGAGTTCGAAGGCAAGTACAAGATGCGCCTGGCGGACGAGGGCATCGCGAAGCTCAGGGAGGCGGTGGATACCCTCATCGTCATCCCCAACCAGCATCTGCTGAAGATAGTGGAACGCAAAACCTCCATCAAGGACGCCTTCCTCATCGCGGACGACGTTCTCCGCCAGGGCGTACAGGGGATATCCGATCTGATCACCGTACCCGGCATCATCAACATCGACTTCGCCGATGTGCGGACGACCATGCAGGGACAGGGCGATGCCCTCATGGGCATCGGCATCGGCTCCGGCGATAACAGGGCGGTGGACGCGGCGACCAACGCCATCAACAACCCCCTGCTGGAGGATTGCCGCATCGAGGGCGCCAAGCGCATCCTGGTCAACGTGACCGGAAGCGAGGACCTTTCCCTGACCGAATTCCAGGAAGTCGTGAGCATCATCACGGCCAACGCCGATTCCAATGCGCTTATCATCGCCGGCAACGCGATGGACGCCGATATGGGCGACCGCGTCCAGGTCTCCGTAATCGCCACCGGCTTCCATAACGAAGCGGCCCGCGGCGCTTCCGGTCCGGTCAGGGCGGCGGAAAGCCCGAGGAAGGAAGACGGCGACTTCATCCGCTACGACGAATGGAAATCGATGACCGAAAAGGCCAAGCAACCGACCGAATTCCTCTCCTACCGCAATTTCCGGGAAGACGATCTGGACGTACCGACCGTCATCAGGGACCGCAAATTCCCCCCGGACAAGTCGGCCCAGGAAAAAGCCGCGGCGGAGAAGAAGGAAGCGTAGGCGACGATGGCGAATCCGCGGACGCTCGAAATCTACCGATCGCGCCTCATAGCGACCGAGCGCAAAGCGCGCTTGACGGTGGATACCTACGTCCGGGAAATTTCCCGATTCCTCGATTGGGCTCTCCGCGAGGGCGTCGGCCTTGAAACCGCGACGCCGTCCGACTTGGCGCGATTCCTCATCGAGCGGGCCGAAGGGGGGCTGGACCCGCGTTCCGTCGCCAAGTCGATTTCCGCCCTCCGTTCGTTCTGCCGGCATCTGGTCGAGGAAGGGATCAGGAAGGACGATCCTGCGACCGTCCTGGAGCGGCCGCGCGCGGGACGCCGCCTGCCGGCGGTGCTGAGCCGCGGCAAGGTGGACGAACTGCTCGCGAGCGTGGACGTTTCGGGTCCGCTCGGCATCCGCGACCGCGCGCTATTCGAACTGGTGTATTCGGCGGGATTGCGCGTATCCGAGGCGGTCGGCCTTGACCTCTCCGACGTCGATTTCGCCGAAGGCCTCGCCTGCGTCCGCGGGAAGGGGAACAAGGAGCGCCTCGTTCCTTTCGGCGACGAAGCCGCCTCCTGGTTGCGCCGTTATTTGTCCGAGTCCCGGATGATTCTGGTCCGCGCGGGACGTAGCGGCGCCCTGTTCGTGAACTCCCGCGGCGCGCGGCTTTCCCGGAAAGGCATCTGGAAAAACTATTCGGCCGTCGCCGCCTCCGTCGGAGCCGGAACCAAGCTCCATACGCTCCGGCACAGCTATGCGACGGAACTGCTCGCGGGCGGCGCCGATCTCCGTTCGGTGCAGGAATTGCTCGGCCATGCCGATATCGGCACGACCCAGATCTACACCCACGTGGACGCCGCCTCCCTCCGCGCGAACCACCGGCGCTACCTGCCGGTCCTCAAGGGGCCCGCGAAATGAGCGGGGACGGAAGCGCCGCGCGCGGCGGAGCCGTAGGTGACGGGGGGAAGAAAAAGATGGAAAAACCCGCGGGAGCGGCCAAAGGGCGGAAGCTCCTCATCGCGATCGTCGTGGTCGCATCCCTGACGGCCGCGATATCCCTCACCCTGTATATCCGGACCGCGGCCGCCCGCGGTGCCTTCGCCTCCCGCATCGCGGGGATCGGAAGCGGCGGGGCGCCGCCGGAAACCATAGACGGCCTGAAGGCCGCGATAGCGAAATTCGAGTCGACGATCGAAGCGAATACGAAGATCGCCGCGCAGTCAGGCATTTACTGGAAGATACTTGCGGTGCGGTACATCGACCGAGGCATGTACGGCGAAGCCCTGGAAGCCCTGGAGCAGGCGATCGCCTACTTCCCCGAAGACGCGACGCTGCATTACCTGACCGGAGTTTCCGCGGCCATATCCGCCAAATCTTCGCTCGACTTCGTCCTTTCGGGAACCGATTCCCGGAGCGCGCGCCTGCTGGCCCTCGCCGAGAAGGCCCATCTGCGCGCCATCGAGCTGGATCCGGTTTATGCCCGGCCGCGCTATGCCCTCGGCGTACTGTACGTCTTTGAACTGGACCGGAGCGCCGACGCGATTCCCCAGCTCCGACGTTACCTGGAACTCGAGAAGCGGGACGTCGACGCCATGTTCGTGCTGGCCCGCGCGTATTACGGTACGGGCGAGCTGAAGGCCGCCGTGGAGCTCTACGACCGCATCATCGAGACCACCCGGGACCCGTCGAAAAAGACGGAAGCGGAAGCCAACAAGAAGACCCTTCTGGACGAATTGTATGGATAGGGGAAACCTGGATCTCGCCGTGGCGCGCCTGGAGCGCTTCAAACCTGCCGAGCGTTTGCGTCTTGCCCGATCGCTCGGGTGCGAGCGGGATCTCGCCGGCCTTTCGCGTGCCGACGCGGAGCGGACGGCCGGGAGGGCCATCGCGGAAGGGGACTGGAATCCTTCCCGGCTTCTCGCCATCGCCGCCGCCGACCGGGCGGCCTGTACGCGCTTCGGCATATCCTTCGTCGCCTGGACGTCGGCCGGGTATCCGCCCCTGCTCCGTGAAATCCCCGACGCGCCGACAGTCCTCTTCTACCGCGGACGGCCGAGCGATCCTGAAAAGCCCCTCGCCGCGGTGGTCGGAACCCGGGAGCCGAGCGCGGCCGGGGCAAAAAGCGCCTTCGACTTCGGACGCGCCTTCGGGGAATGCGGGATTCCGGTAGTGTCCGGCTTGGCCCGCGGAATAGATTCCCTGGCCCATCGCGGCAATCTGGAAGCGCACGGGCCGACCGTCGCCGTGTTGGCCTCGGGCCTGGACGGCGTATATCCGGCCTGCAACCGGCCGCTCGCCCACCGGATCCTTTCCGCGGGCGGGCTGCTGCTATCCGAATACCCGCCGGGGGAGCCTCCGCGGAAGTGGTATTTCCCGGCCCGCAACCGGATAATCGCTGGCCTGGCCCGGGCGACCGTGGTGATCGAGGCGCCCGTCGGCTCCGGGGCCCTCATCACCGCCGATTTCGCGATGGACCAGGGGAGGGACCTCTGGATTTCCCGCACCGGCGTCGAGTCGCCGCGGGGGGAGGGCAGCCGGCGCCTTGCCGCCGAAGGAGCCGCCGTGGCTGACGACGCGTATGCGGTCGCCTCGGATTGGGGCCTCGGTCCCGCCGCGCCGCGCGCGCGCGCGGGGGAAAGCGCGGAGATCCGCAACTTCCGGGGCGGATCCGCGGCGAGGGGCCGCTCCCTCGCGGACGAACTCGCGCGAATTCTAGAACTTGAGCTTCAGTAGGAGTACGACGATGGCGACCAGCAGAGGCGCGAAGAAAGCGGCCGAGAAGAAGAAGATCCTCGTGATTGTGGAATCGCCCGCGAAGGCGAAGACGATAGAGAAATACCTAGGTTCGAAATATACGGTGAAAGCGTCCATGGGGCACCTGATCGACCTGCCCAAGTCGCGGATCGCGATCGATACCGAACACGACTTCGAGCCTGAGTACATCACCGTGCGCGGCAGGGCGAAGCTCCTGAAGGAATTGCAGGGCGACGCGAAAAAAGCCGAAAGGGTGCTGCTGGCAAGCGATAATGACCGCGAGGGAGAGGCTATCGCCCACCATCTGCGGAACGCTATTTCCGCGAAATACGCGGACGTGCCGGTCAGCCGCATCTCCTTCAACGAGATAACGCCGACGGCCATCAAGGATGCCGTGGCTCATCCCACCTCGATTGACGAAGCCAAGGTCAACGCCCAGAAGGCGAGGCGCGTGCTGGACCGGCTTGTGGGCTACAACCTGTCGCCCTTGCTCTGGAAAAAGGTGAAGAACGGACTTTCCGCCGGCCGCGTGCAGTCCGTGGCCCTCAGGCTCATCTGCGACCGGGAAAAGGAAGTGGAGAGTTTCATCCCCGAGGAATACTGGACCCTTGACGCCGATTTCAGGAAGGGACGTTCGAATTTCACCGCCCAGCTCGTTTCGTGGCGGGGGGAGAAGGCCGAACTCCGCGACGAGAAGGCCGTAACGGACATCATCGGGAAGATAAGCGCCGCTCCCTGTACAGTCGTCGACATCAAGGAGACGGAGAAGACGGTCAAGCCCAAGCCGCCGTTTACGACCTCCAAGCTGCAGCAGACGGCGGCCAACCGGCTCGGCTATACCAGCAAGAAGACCATGCAGATTGCCCAGCAGCTGTATGAAGGCGTCAATATCGGCAACGTGCGCGTCGGCCTCATCTCATATATGCGTACCGACTCGGTCCGCATCTCGCCGACGGCCCTGGAAGAGGTACGCGCCTGGCTTGGCGAGCATCATCCCGAAGAGCTGCCGCCCGCCGCGGTGGAATATGCCGTGGAGAAGAAGGCCCAGGACGCGCATGAGGCCATCCGGCCCACTTATGTGGCCTACACCCCCGAATCGGTGAAGGAACACCTCACCCGCGACCAGCACCGCCTGTATTCGATCATCTGGGAACGTTTCGTCTCCAGCCAGATGAAGAGCGCGAAATCCCGCACCGTGAGCGTAGATATCGCCGCCGGGGAGGCCGTTTTCCGCATTTCCGGCTCAAGACTGGTGGAAAAAGGTTTCTATAAGGTGATCAAGACCCTCTCCTCCAAGGAAGAGCGCGAATCGCCCCTGCCCGAACTCAAACCGGGCGAAGCTATCGAAGTCCTGCGTTTCCACCCCGAACAGCATTTCACCCAGGGGCCGGCGCGCTACACCGACGCATCCATCGTCAAGGTCCTGGAGGAGAAGGGCATCGGCCGGCCATCGACCTACGCGCCGATCATTTCGGTCCTCCTTGAGCGTTTCTACGTGAACCGGTCGAACAAGCAGCTCGTGCCGACCGTCCTCGGGCGCCTGATCTGCGACATGCTGGTGGAATACTTCCCGAACGTGGTTGATGCCGGCTTCACCGCGGGCATGGAAACCAGGCTGGATGAAGTGGAGGAGAACCGTATCCTCTGGTCCGACATGATCCGCTCGTTCTGGGGCCCCTTCAAGCAGAGGGTCGACGAAGTCTCCAAGACCCTGGACTCCTTCAAGGGCTCGATGGACGAGCGGACCGACCACGTCTGCAACGAGTGCGGAAAGCCCATGGTCAAGAAGCTCGGCCGTTTCGGTTACTTCCTGGCCTGTACCGGCTTCCCTGAATGCCGCAACACCCGTTCGATCCCGCTGGCTAAATGCCCTGTCCCCGACTGCGGAGGCGAGATCGTCGCCCGGCGGACGAAGGGGCGGGGAAAGGAATTCTACGGTTGTACCCGCTACCCCGAGTGCGACTTCATCAGCCATTACAAGCCGCTCCCGATGGATTGTCCCAAATGCGGACGCTTCCTCGTGGAGAAATACGACAAAAAGCACGGCTCCCACAAAGCCTGCATAAATCCGGCCTGCGACTACCTTCACAGCGCCGAGGAAGAAGCGGAACATGACGGCGAGGATTGAGGATTTCCTGCGCTACCTCGTCTCCACGCGCGGCCTTTCGCCACGGTCGGTGGAGGCGTACCGGGGCGATCTGTCCCGCTATGAATCCTTCCTTGCCGAATACGACGCGGAGAGCGAAACGGCCTCGGTCCAGGATCTGCGCGGCTTCGTCGCGCGGCTCAGCGAGGAGGGCGCCGCGGCTTCCAGCGCGAACAGGGCGCTCGCAGCGTTACGCGGCTACTACCGCTGGCTCGTGCGCTACGGATTCCGGAAGGACGATCCTTCCGCCGCTTCCCGGAACCTGAAGACGGGACGGACGCTTCCTTCTTTCCTTTGGGAGAAAGAAATGGCCGAGTTCTCGTCCCTGCCCGCCAAAATGGGGATGCTCTGGCCGGCGAGGGACGAGGCCTTGATACTGGCAGTTTATTCCGCGGGGCTCCGGGTGAGCGAGGCCGCATCCCTCCGCATTTCCGACCTGGACGCCGACTTCTCATCGGCTACGGTCGTCGGGAAGGGCGACAAGGAGCGCCGGGTCTTTTTCTCGGACGAAGCGCGGGCCGCGATCGCCGCCTACCTTCCCTCGCGCCTTTCGCGCCTCCGCTCCGGCGGGGGGAAGGCCGACGCCCTATTCCTGAACCTGCGGGGTAATCCCCTCGGCGCCGCCGGCATGCGCTATATCGTGGGAAGGTATTCCGATCGGTCGCCTTTCGCCAAGAACATCCACCCGCATTCGCTCCGCCATAGCTACGCGACCCATCTCGTGAACGCCGGATGCGATATCCGGGTGGTCCAGGAACTCCTCGGACACGCCAGCCTCTCGACCACCCAGCGCTACGCGCACGTGGACATGGAGCGGCTCAAAAGGACCTACGCCAAGGCCCACCCGCACGGTGGGGAAAGGAACGGAAAATGAAGGTACGGAGCACGACGGTCATCGCGGTCAGGAAGGACGGAAAGGTCGCGATGGCGGGAGACGGACAGGTATCCGTCGGCAATACGATCATGAAGAACAACGCCAAAAAGGTCCGCCGCATCCTGGACGGCCGGGTGCTCTGCGGCTTCGCCGGAGCCACGGCGGACGCGTTCACCCTCTTCGAGCGTTTCGAAGTCAGGCTGAAGGAATATTCCGGCGACCTCGCGCGGGCCGCGGTGGAACTGGCCAAGGACTGGCGGACCGACCGCGCTCTCAGGCGTCTGGAAGCCATGCTCCTGGTGGCCGATAAGGATAAGATCCTGCTGATCTCGGGTACCGGAGACGTCATTGAGCCCGCGGACGATGCTCTGGCGATAGGCTCGGGCGGCCCTTACGCCTACGCAGCGGCGCTCGCGTACCTGGACTCGGGACTTTTCAGCGCCAAGGAAACGGCCGAACGGAGCCTGAAGATAGCCGGCGGCATCTGCATCTACACCAACGACCATATCACGGTCGAGGAGGTCGTCTGATATGGAAGGGCAGGACCTGGACCGACTGACCCCGCGGGAGATAGTCGCGGAACTGGACAAGTACATCGTCGGCCAACGGAAGGCCAAGCGCGCGGTGGCCGTGGCGCTGCGCAACCGCATCAGGCGCCTGAAGGTGCCGGCTGAGATCCGCGACGACATCACCCCCAAGAACATCCTCATGATCGGTCCCACCGGCGTCGGCAAGACCGAGATCGCGCGCAGGCTCGCCAAGCTTTCCAACTCCCCCTTCCTGAAAGTGGAGGCCACCAAGTATACCGAAGTCGGTTACGTGGGACGCGACGTGGAATCCATGATACGCGACCTCATGGCCGCGGGCGTGCAGATGGTAAAGGCCGAGATGCAGCTGGCGGTCCAGGCGGAGGCGGAAAAGCGGGCCGAAGAGGTCCTGCTGGACCTGCTGCTGCCGGGGTCGGGAAAGAAGGCGCCCCAGGCGCCCGTCGTCCAGGGGCCTGCCGCGGCCGCGGGCGCCGACGCGGCGGCGGGCGCGTCGGTCCCCCCGGCCGACGCGACGCGGGAGAAATTCCGCGCGATGCTCCGTGAAGGCAAACTGGACGAACGTACGGTCGAAGTGACGGTTCACCAGAGTTCGCCGACTCCGGCGGTCGAAATTCTTTCTCCCGCGAATATGGAGGATCTGGAATCGAGCCTGTCGGGGCTCGCCGGTCTGTTCGGCGGCGGCAAGAAGCGCAAGGTCGTGAGCGTCAAGCGCGCCAAGGAACTGCTGCTGGCCGAGGAAGCGGAAAAGCTCGTGGACAGGGAAAAGGTATCCGAGGAAGCCCGCAAGCGGGTTCAGGAGACCGGAATAGTCTTCATCGACGAGATGGACAAGATCGCCAGCCGCGCGGACCGCTCGGGCGGAGGGGAAGTCTCCCGCGAGGGCGTTCAGCGGGACATTCTGCCCATCGTGGAAGGTTCCACCGTCAACACCAAATGGGGCCCCGTCGACACCTCGCATATCCTGTTCATCGCCGCCGGCGCCTTCAACGTGAGCAAGCCCTCGGACCTGATTCCCGAGCTGCAGGGCCGCTTTCCCCTCCGGGTGGAGCTGGAAGCCCTCGGCAAGGACGATTTCCTGCGCATCCTCACCGAACCGAAGAATTCGCTCACCAAGCAGTACGCGGACCTCCTTGCGACCGAAGGCGTTGAAATTGAATTCTCGGCGGACGCGATCGACCGTCTGGCGAGCATCGCGGCGGAGGTCAACGCCAATCTGGAGAACATCGGCGCCCGTAGGCTCCACACGATCATGGAGGCCCTGCTGGAGGACCTTTCTTTCGAGGCGAGCGAGATCGGGCCGACCAAGGTGCCGATCGGAGCCGCCTACGTGGACGAGCGGCTCGCCGGACTCGCGCGGGATCAGGACCTCGGCAGATACATATTGTAAACCGCGGCCGTCCTTCGGCCGATGCTATAAGGGAAGATGTTTTTCTTGGAGGCGAACGTGGGTATCGGAACCGATTTCGCGAAGACCGTGGATATCCTTCAGCGCGCGATGGACGCGAGCCTCGTCAGGCGCGACGCGATCGCGAACAACATGGCGAACGCGGACGTGCCGAACTACAAGCGGACCGTGGTCAATTTCGAGAGCGAGCTCAAGCGTGCCCTCGATTCCGAGAAGGAGCATCCGGCCCTGCCGCTCGCGGTGACCAACGAGAAGCACATTCCCAATTGGCGGGCGCGGGATTACCGGGAGGTCGAGCCGCGGCGTGTGCTCGATTACCTGACCACCGCGAAGAACAACGGGAACAACGTGGATCCAGAAGAAGAGCTGATGCTTTCGATGCAGAATCAGCTCATGTATACGCTGCTCGCTTCGGCCCAGACTTTCGAGTTCGGCCAGGTGAATCTGGTATTAAGGTAGGCTGGGCGATGGGTTTATTCAGTTCGATCAACATAGCTTCCTCCGGAATGACCGCCGAGCGCCTGCGCTCCGACGTCATCGCCGACAATATCGCAAACGCCTCCACGACGCGCACCGCGGAGGGCGGACCGTTCCGCCGCAGCAGGGTCATCCTGAAGCCGCGTACCGAACAGCCGTACTGGCGTTCCCCCTTCCTGCCGGACATGCTCGACGGCGGCGCGGGCAAGGGCGTCCGGGTAGTGACGGTGGAGAAGGACGACGCAAAACCGCGCCTGGTCTACGATCCCACCCATCCGGACGCGATCAAGTCCGGCGAGCGCGCAGGCTATGTCGAGATGCCCAACGTGAACGTCGTGACGGAAATGGTCGACCTCATCTCCGCCTCCCGCGCGTACGAGGCGAACGCTTCGATAGTGAACGGATCCAAGGCCATGTTCATGAAAGCCTTAGAGATCGGCGGGAGGTGATAAGTGAACGTACTCAAGCCGGAACTCATTTCCGGAGACAGAATCCCGATGGCGATCACCAATCCGCGCCACCTGGTTCCCAAGACCGGTCGATACGAGGTTTCCGGCGAGGCGGTTTCCGCCCTCGGCTCCAAGGTCGGCGCCGAAGCGGTGCTCAAGACAGGTTCGTTCGAGGATGCGATGCTCAGGGCCCTGGACGGCGTGAACGCGGACCAGGCGGAGAGTTCCCAGCTGATGAAGGACATGATCACGGATCCGGATTCCGTGGACGCGCACGACGTGACCACCGCGATGGCGCGCGCTAACCTGTCACTTAACATCGCGCGGACCGTGATGGACCGCATCGTCAAGGGGTGGAAGGAAGTGATCAACCTTCGCTGATCGGCTGCGGTCGGCTTCGATCCGTGTTAGTATAGGGACGTTCGCCTGGGGAGGGGAACATGAACGAATGGCTGAGTAAATTCCTTGAGCAGCTGAAGGGGCTATGGGCCAAATGGACCCTCATGCAGAAGCTCGTGCTGGCGGGCATCGTTGTCGCCGCGATAGTCGTCGTCATCGCCCTGTTCGCGGTCTCTTCAGCCCCGACCATGGTACCCATCATCGATGCCCCCATACGGGACGAGATTGCCCGGGACCGCATCCTGACCCGCCTGAACGAGGAAGGGGTGAAGACCAGCGTGGACGCCGCGGGCGTGGTGATGGTGAGCGACGAGGCGACGGCCAAGCGCATGCGCTCCATCCTCATCCGCGAGGATCTCGTGCCGCAGGGCACCGATCCTTGGGCCCTCTTCGACCGCGAGCGCTGGACCCTGACGGACTTCGAAAGGAACGTCAACCTACGGCGCTCGATCACCGCGATGGTGATCGAACACGTGAAAGCCCTGGACGACATCGACGACGCGAACGTGACCCTCGTGATGCCGGAGAACCAGCTTTTCCAGGCCGACCAGAACCCGGTCACCGCCAGCGTCATCGTGACGCCCCGTCCCGGCAGCGACCTTACCCAGAACAGGAAGAAGATCGAAGGCATCCAGAAGATCCTCAAATTCGCCGTGGAAGGGCTGACCGACGAAAACATCGTGATCACCGACCAGAACGGCATGATCCTGAACGATTTCGCCGGCATGCAGGACTTCGATCGCCTCGAGCTTTCCAAGCGGGAGCAGAAGCACATCGCTTCCCTTGAGGCCCAATACCGGGCGTCGGTGCTCAAGGCCCTTCAGCAGATCTACACCTCCGACCGCGTGCGCGACCTGAACGTCAAGATCAACATGGACATGTCCAAGAAGGCCATTCAGACGGAAGAGTTCTACCCGATCGAGCTCAAAGCGGACAATCCGGACACTCCCTACGATGATTCCCAGTTCGCCGAATCCATCACGCGTTCCCAGTCCAATTCCTCCACGAAATGGGAGGGAACCGGCTTCAATCCCGAGGGGCCGGCGGGTGTGGAGGGGCAGACCGCCCCGGCTTTCAAGGACATGTCGAACTTGTACGGCAAGGTCGAGCAGAGCACGCTGACCCAGAACGAGGAGATCAACAAGCGGGCCATCCAGGAGGAGCGCAGCCCCACCATCGAACGGGTGTCCGTATCCGTCAACATAGACGGAAAGTGGAAGGTCAAGTTCGACAAGAAGGGCGAACCCCTGGTGCTCCCGGACGGGACTCTCGACCGGGAGTACATTCCCGTCCCCGACGCGGAAATCAAGCAGGCCCAGGCTCTCGTGCAGGACTCGGTCGGATTCGACCGCAAACGCGGCGATTCGGTGACGGTCCAGAACATCCAGTTCGACCGGACCAAGCAGTTCTCCGATGAGGACGCCGCATTCCTGAGGCGACGGCAGTTCCAGGTCACCCTGCTTCTCGGCCTCGCCGGGCTCGCCGTCCTTCTCATCGCCTTCATCATGTTCCGGGTCGTTTCCCGCGAACTGGAAAGGAGGCGCCGTCTCAAGGAGGAGGAGCTTTCCCGCCAGCACCAGATGCTGCGCGAGAGCGCGCTCCGCCAGGCGGAAGAGGAAGGCGTCGAAGTATCGATGTCGGTGGAGGAACGCAAGCGCATGGAGCTCCAGGAGAACGCCATCAACATGGCCAAGGAACATCCGGAGGACGTAGCCCAATTGATCAGAACCTGGCTGCTGGAGGAATAGAGGCATGGCGAAAGCGAAAGCCCCGTCTCCGGCGGGCGGCTCCGCGGGGGCGGGCGGCGGCAAGAAATCGAAAAACATGAAGGAAGTCTCGGGAAGGGCCAAGGCGGCCATCTTCCTGGTGACGCTCGGTTCCGAAATTTCCGCGGAGATCTTCAAACACCTGCGGGAAGACGAGATAGAGACCCTTACCTTCGAGATCGCGCGGCTGGAGAGCGTGGACGCGGAACAGAAGGACGCCATCCTCATGGAGTTCCAGGAACTCATGATGGCCTCCGACTTCATATCCACCGGCGGAATCGATTACGCGCGGGAATTGCTGGAGAAGGCCCTGGGCAGCCAGAAGGCCATCGACATCATCAACCGGCTCACCAGTTCCCTGCAGGTCCGTCCCTTCGACTTCATCCGCCGGACGGATCCCGCCCATCTGTTGAACTTCATACAGCAGGAGCATCCGCAGACCATCGCCCTGATCCTGGCGTACCTGGAGCCGAACAAGGCTTCCATCATCCTGCAGAGCCTCCCGCACGAAATCCAGAGCGATGTGGCCCGACGCATCGCGACCATGGACCGCACCTCGCCGGAAGTACTGCGGGAAGTGGAGCGCGTCCTGGAAAAGAAGCTGTCCACGCTTTCGAGCGAAGACTACACGGCTGCGGGCGGCGTCGAGAGCATCGTCGAAATCCTGAACCTCGTGGACCGCTCCTCGGAGAAGATGATCATAGAAGCGCTCGAGGACGAGGATCCCGAGCTGGCCGAAGAAATCAAGAAGCGCATGTTCGTGTTCGAGGACATCGTAATGCTCGACGACCGCGCGATCCAGAAGGTCATGCGCGAAGTGGACTCGCAGGAGCTGGCGAAGGCACTCAAGTCCGTCGACACCGAAGTCCAGGACAAGATCTTCCGCAACATGTCCAAGCGCGCGGCCGGAATGCTCAAGGAAGACATGGAATACATGGGCCCGATACGCCTTAAGGACGTCGAGGAAGCCCAGCAGAAGATCGTTTCGATCATCAGGCATCTGGAAGATACCGGAGAGATCGTCGTAGCCCGCTCGGGCGAAGACGAACTGGTGGTATAGCGTATGGCCAAGGCAGTTTTCCGTCACGGCGAAATCCGCATGAGCGACAAGAAAGTGATGCTTGAAGCCCCGACCGGGCTCGCCGGCACGCAGGCGGTCGTCCGCTCCCTGGAATTGGATGAGCTGGACGAGGTTGAAGAATACTCGGGACCCACCGCGGACGATCTGCGCCGCGAGGCTGAAGCCTTCAAAGCCCAGTGGGACAAAGAGCGCGAGCTGCTGATCAACTCCGCGCGCGCGGAAGCCGAAACCATCGTGAAGGAAGCCGAAGCCGCAGCGTTCCAGGAAGTGAAGAGGAAGAGCGACCATGCGCAGAAAATACGCCGGGAAGCGGAGGACGAGGCGGAGCGCTTGGTGTCCGCCGCGAAGGCGGAATCGGCCGCTATAGAGGGACGGGCCGCGACTTCTGTGGATGCGGTCAGGAAGGACGCTGAACTCCGCGGTTTCGAGGCGGGGCGGGAAGCCGGTTTCGCCGAAGGACGCGCGGAGTCGGACAGACTCGTGGAGCGCCTGCACACCATCCTGGAGCGGGCCCAGGACAAGCGGGCCGAGATCCTCGCCGAGACCGAACAGCAGATAGTGGACCTCGTTCTGCTCATCGCCCGGAAGGTCATCAAGGTGATATCGGAGAACCAGCGGAACGTCGTCGTTTCGAACGTCGTGCAGGCCCTGCGTAAGGTGAAGGGCAGGGGCGACGTGACCATCCGCGTCAACGTGGACGACATCAAGCTCACGACCGAACATACCAAGGACTTCATCCGCATCATCGAAGGCGTCAAGAACATCTCGGTGGTGGAGGATTCTTCGGTGGACCGCGGCGGATGCCTCATCGATACCGAATTCGGCGAGGTCGACGCGCGCATCTCCAGCCAGCTCGCCGAGCTGGAACAGAAGATACTCGAGATATCCCCCATCAAAGCCAGGGCGCGCACCATCCCCCTGGACGAACGGTAAGGAAACGGGGGGCGGATCGTGGAAACGGTCATGGAAAAATACCTGGGCGCCGCGGAACTCGTGGATCCCATCAAGTGCGCAGGCAAGGTCGTCAAGGTCCAGGGCCTGCTCATCGAGAGCCGCGGCCCCCAGGCCATCATCGGCGAGGTTTGCCGGATCGACGTCCCCAAAGGCCGCGGTTCCATTCGGGCCGAGGTCGTGGGGCTCCGCGGCGACACGGTCCAGCTCATGCCCTTCGACGAGACCTCAGGAATCGAGGTCGGATGCCGGGTAGTGGCCAGCGGCTCGCTCCTTTCGGTGAAGGTATCCCCCAAGCTGCTCGGCCGCACCTTGGACGCCCTCGGGAGACCTTACGACGAGAAGGGCGACATCGAATCGACCCTTTCGTATCCGGCGGTCGCCGATCCGCCCGACCCGCTGAAGCGGAAACGTATAGTCGAGCGCCTTTCCACGGGGGTCCGCGCCATCGACGGCATGCTGCCCGTGGGCAAGGGCCAGCGCCTCGGCATCTTCGCCGGATCGGGCGTCGGAAAATCCACCCTGCTCGGCATGATCGCGCGGAACACGAACGCGGACGTCAACGTGGTGGCCCTGATCGGAGAACGGGGCCGCGAGGTCAACGACTTCATCGCCAACGACCTGGGCCCGGAAGGGCTGGCCCGTTCGGTGCTCATCGTGTCCCCTTCGAATTCGCCTCCCCTGGCGCGGCTGCGCGGCGCCTACACCGCGACGGCCGTCGCGGAATATTTCCGCGACCAGGGCCTGGACGTGATGCTGCTCTTCGATTCGATCACCCGCTTCGCGCGGGCCCAGCGAGAGATAGGCCTTGCGACGGGCGAGCCCCCCGCGACTCGCGGTTATCCGCCGAGCGTCTTCGATTCGATGCCCAAGCTCCTGGAGCGCTGCGGAACCTCGCAGAAGGGCACCATCACCGGCTTCTATACGATCCTCGTGGACGGCGACGACATGGACGAGCCCATCGCGGACACTGTCCGCGGCATCCTGGACGGGCATCTCGTGCTGTCCCGCCGTCTCGCCCAGCGCTACCACTACCCGGCGGTCGACGTGCTCGCGAGCATTTCCCGTCTTGCGCCGAACGTTTCCGGGCCCGTGAGCCGGAAGGTCGTCGGCTATGTGCGCAGGCTCATGTCCGTCTACGCCGAAGCCGAGGACCTGATAGATGTCGGCGCCTACAAGAGCGGGACGAATCCCGCGATCGACGAGGCTATCGCAAAGCGCGAGGCGATCGACGGTTTCCTCGTGCAGGCGGTCGAGGAAAAATCCACGATGCGCGATACCCTCGAAACTCTGGCCTCTCTCGCCGGGATGCAGATCCCCGACGAGGAGTTCGGCGCTTACGCCGGCAAGTAGCCGTGACGCGCTTCCGCTTCGACCTTGAAAAGTTGCTCCAGCTCCGATCCTTCGCCGAAAAGGAAGCCGAGCTGGCGCTCGCGCGCGCGATGGGCGAGGTCGCCGCGCTGGATGCGCGCATCAGGCAGGTCGCCGAGGAGCGCGTCGCGATCGCCTCCACGCGCTTCGCGCCGGGCAGGAGCGCCGCCGAGATGCGCAATTCCGAGCTCTATCTCATCCGGCTGGACCGTATGAAAGACGCACTTCTGGAGGCCGCCGTGAAAGCCCAGCTCGTGGTCGACGTCGCGCGGGATGCGTTCATGGAAGCCAAGCGCGACCGGATGGTGCTGGACAAGCTGAAAGAGAAACGGCTCGCCGAACACAGGAAAGTCGCCCTCGCGGAGCAGACGCGTATTCTGGACGAAGTCTCGGTCGGCGCTCCCGCCCGCCGTCTGGTCTCCGACGGGGATTGAATAAAAGACAGAAGGGAAGGAGGTGCCGGTAGCCGATAGCCGGAATCCAGTAGCCGGCAGCCGGCAGCTGGCAGCCGGAATCCGGAATCCGGTAGCCGGATAACCGCGGGGTTCACTTTCCCTACAGGCTTCAGATTGCAGGTTGCATGTTTTAAGCAACTTGCCCCGGCATCTTCGCTAATATTTAAAATCGCTCTCCCCTATGCCGCCGGGCGCGCGAGCGCCCGTTCGATCCATCCCAATCGGCTCCGGAGAGAGCGAGTTCAATATTTGAAATCGCTCTCCCCTATGAATTCCCTCAGGATCGACTCTCCCGGTACGTATTGGGGGGGAATGGGCGCGAAATTCTCCAGGAATGAAAGCAGGCGAACCGCCTCGGAATATTCCTTCATGGTCGGTTTCACCGAGCGGAGCAACGGCTCGGCATAGACTTTCAGGACGGCGAGCTCGTAGTCGAGGGCGGAGTTGAACGCGATGTCGGCGCCGTCCTGGTAGGGGAAGATATGTTTCCGTTCGCCCTTCTGGACGTTCGGCCACATCTTGATGGTCTGGGCGGCGGCGTGGCCACGGAATTGATAGTCGCGCACCATGCGCCGGATGAGGCGGTTGTCGCTTGTCGGAATGCGGTTGTGGTCGTCCAGATTGAGTTGGGTCAGCGCGGATACGTAGAGCTTGAATTTGCGGTCACGGTCGATCTGGGGCGTCAGTGCGTCGTTCAGGCCATGGATGCCCTCCATCACGAGGACCGTGCGCCGGCCGAGCTTGATCTTCCGGCCCGTGAATTTGCGGGTCTGTAATTTGAAGTCGAAGGTCGGAAGGTCTATCTCTTCTCCCTTGAACAATGCGAGAAGCTGTTCGTTCAAAAACGGGATGTCGAGGGCTTCCAGGCATTCGAAATCCGGATCGCCCTTCTCATCCTTGGGAGTCTCATCCCTTCCGACGAAATAATCGTCCAGTCCGATGGCAAGGGGTTCCAGTCCGAGGACCTTCAACTGGATGGAGAGCTTCTTGGCGGTGGTGGTCTTGCCCGAGCTTGAAGGGCCGGCGATGAGGATGACTTTGACCGTATCGCGCCGTTCGTAGATCCTGTCGGCCACCTCCGCGAGCTTTTTGACCTGGAACGCCTCCGCTATCTGGATGAAGCTCTTTATCCCGCGGGCCGCAACGAGCTGGTTGAGGTGGCCCACTGCGTTGACGCCGACGATGCGGCCCCATTTCTTGTATTCCTTGTAGACGGCGAAGATGCGCGGGCTGTCCTCGAACGGGGGGATCCCGCTATCCCGGCCGACGCCGGGATAGCGGAGCAGCAGTCCGCCCTCGTAGGGAAGGAGTTCGAAGGCGGTGAGCGCGGAGGTTCGCGGGGCCAGGGGTGAGACCGCGAGGTCCAGGAAGGAGCGGCACTCGTTGACCGGTACTTTGGCGTCATTGAGCTGGTTCATCAGGAGGACGGTGTCCTTCTGTCCGTTGGCCTGGAACACTTCCAGCGCGTCCGCGTAGGCGATCTGGCGGAAGCCTATAAGGAGATCCGCATCCACGATTTCGCGCATGCGGGCATCCAGGGCGGCGACATCCGCAACCGTCGCGCCATCCTCGTCAACGAAGGAATAGTAGTAGCCGTTGCCGAGGGAATGGCCGATGCACAGACGGCGCGAGGGGAAGATTTCCCGGGCGGCGACGGCAAGGATGAAAGCGAGGGAACGGCGATAGACCATCGCTCCGTCCGAAGTATCGAGTGTGACGGGTTCGAGAAGGGCGTTTATTTCCAGGCGGGTCGCGACGGGAACGATTTCGTTATTGGACCTTACCGCGATGAGCGGAGCGGAAAGGACGCCGAAGCGCCCTGACAGGGCCTCGGCTCGGGTTCCGTAGGGGCAACGGAGCCTGGTGCCGTCGGCGAAGCGTACCTCGATCTCGTTCATTCGATCTCCTTCTCGGGCTGAATGTCATCGACGGATTTCATGCACGGCGGCCGGTCCCCTCCAGGAGTCCCGGATGGCGTCGAGCCAGGGGCCGGGGCCGATCCAGCGCGCTTTTGCGGGAAGTTCGGCGGCCAGCTCGGCGAAGTCCGAGCAGGGCGCCGCGGCGAGGGCGAGCCTGCGGAAGGCTTTTTCCAGTTCCGCGTCGTCGGAAGACGAATCGGCGAGGGTTGCGATGGATTCGCTCGCATTCATATGAACACTCCTGAAAACAGGTCGAGCTGGAGGGCGTCCCGTTCGTGCGGGACGCGTCCTTGAAGGCGGGGAGCGCCGAAGGTTTTGGCCGCCTCGGCCACCGCTCTCCGCATCGGGCCGCGCAGGAAGCGTCCGTCCTCCCCGCATTCCAGCGCGCCGCGAAACGCGGCCGCGGCGGCTTCCCCGTCGACCTCCAGCAGGGCCAACCCCGCAGCGAGAAGGGCGTCCGCCTTGCCCAGGGCCTTGGTCAGAGTATCCATGAATCGGATGTCGTCGCTTCCCGCCTCATCCAGAAGGGAAAGACAGCGTACCGCGTAACGGATCGCGAGGAGGCTTCCGTCGGCGCGGGGCAGTTCGTCCAGATCCTGGAGCACGCGGCGCGATGTCGTCTCGAAGCGTTCGAACATCCCGTGCCGGAGCGCCTCCTCCGCCTGTTCGGCGAGGATTTCCAGGGGATGGACGTCGGACACGACGCGGCGGTACAGGAGCGCGGTCGCCGCGGAAGCCCGGTTCAGGGCCTCGGGAGAGTCGGCCCAGGCCCGGAAGAGGGGGATGAGAGCCGCTGGGGGAGACGCCTCATCTATGCGTCCCGCGGCCTCAAGGCAGCCTTCCGTATCGTCGGCGTAAAGCGCGGAGACGGCCCTCACGAGATTTTGCCATGGTTCGAAGCCGGGAAGCCGGATGCGTTCGAGCTTCCCGTCGGCTTCCGGATTTTTCATGCCGTTGGCGACCGCGTCGAACGAATCCGCGAGTGCCCAGAGCGGGGAATCCGCCCGGGCATCGGAGAGCAGGGGACGGGGATCTACGATGCAGGTATCGGGATTCTGATGGTTCATGGGTTGCGGACGAGGATACCCCGAATGCCGACGCCGGTCAATCGAAGGCCTTCCGGAAGACGGCCTTCCGGAAGAAAGCCTTCCTTGAGACGGTCGTCCGGGCCAAGGGGCAGGAGGCGAGGAAGGCGATCAGGGGTTCGCTCCAGTGCGCGGCGGCCTTCCCCTCGTTCAGCAGGCGGTCGTAGAAAGAGGCGACATGGGCGCGGATTGCGGCGGAATCGCCCGCGTCCGGCTTGCCTTGGGCGCGGAACAGGTCATCGGCGAAGGCGAGGGCAATGTCCCGGGGGAAAAGGTCCGGATCAAAGCGCGTCATGGCGTACATGCCGGCGCCGACGCAGTTCACGCTGTGCTGTTTCACGAAGAGGATGGCCTCCGTTATCTCCAGGGCTCCGCGGCGCAACTCCCGCACCCGTTCGTCCTGCCCGTCGCCGAATTCCTTGGCGAGGGCGCCGAAGTGGGTCCAGGCGCGGACGACGGTCATCACGTGGAGGCTCGGAACGCAGAGAAGGTGCGGATCCGCCAGATGGATGAGGAGGAAGCGGGGTCGCCTGAGATAACGCGGCCGCTCCGTTGTGGACAAATGCTTCCTGTAGACGTCGAAAGCGCTGACGTAGAGCCCGGAGATGCCGTCGATGAAGTCGGCCGCGGCCTTGCGGCCTTCCTTTCCGAAATTCAGGAGCAGGTAACCAACGATGCGCACCCAGAAGGGGATGAAGTCCAGGTAGACGGCGACGCGACGCGGTTCGAAGGGGATCCTCGCGTCGAGTTCGTGGTCCACCGACGAGACGGGAGCCATCGCCGGCCTGAGCCAGGCGGCGAACTGGAATACGAGGAAACGGCGGGACGCGGTTACGGCGAAACGGAAAGCGGCCGTTCTCGTTTCCCGATGGGAAAGGCAGACGAGGACGGCACGGAGCAGGCTCACGTCGGCGATGGAGTTATTCATGGAAGAGCAAGATACCCCATCGATCCGCGTAAGCCAAGAAGCGCTTGAAGGAAACACGGCGGTCAGCCATACTTCACCGATCATGATCAGCCTGCCGCGTTACCGGCTCGTCGCCTGTTCGGTCTTCACCCGCGAACTGTGCTCGTTCGTGGCCCGGTCCTACAGGGTCGTCGATCCCGAATTCCTGGAGGTCGCCGCCCACGAGAACTCCGCCCGCCTGCGCGGGCGGGTGCAGGATGCGATCGACAGGGCCGACACGGAGGGCTACGCGGCGGTGTTGCTGGGGTACGGACTATGCGGAAACGGCCTGGCGGGCGTCCGTGCCCGTTCCGTACCCCTGGTGCTTCCGCGGGCCCACGATTGCTGCTCCATCCTGCTCGGCGGCTCCGCCGCTTTCCAGCGGGAGTTCGGGGAGGCGCTCAGTACCCCGTGGACGAGCGTCGGTTACCTGGAGCGCAGCGCCGATTACATCCGCCGCAGCGATAGCGGCAAATCCAACGGGTTCGGCCTGGAGCGCGCGGAGCTCGTCCTGAAGTACGGGGAGGACAACGCGGCCTACCTCTGGGAGACCCTGCACCCGGAGCTGGAGGAAAAGGAACGGATCTTCATCGAATTGGAGGAATCCGCCCCTCTCGGCCGCGCGGAACTCGTGCGGCGGGAGACCGAGGCCGAAGGGAAAGGTTTCAGGGTGGTCGAAGGCGACGCCTCCGTGTTGCGGTCCCTCGTGGATGGTCCCTGGGATGACGCGCGTTTCCTGACGGTCCCGCCGGGAGGCGAGATCAGCGCGCTGTACGATTTTGAAAAAGTCATGGAGGCGAAATGATGCGACACGCGGGACTCGAACCCACCACCTGCGGCTTAGAAGGCCGCTGCTCTATCCGGATGAGCTAGTGTCGCGATGATCCGGGACGGCGCGTGCCGCCCTGACAAGCCTCGGGACGGGGGGATTCGAACCCCCGGTTTCTTGCTCCCAAAGCAAGTGCCTTAGCCCCTAGGCTACATCCCGTTGAGCGGCCAGTCTAGCCGAAGAGCGGCCGATCGTCAATTGATCCGCCGCGCTCGCCTGCGCGCCCGGCCTTCGCGCCCGCCCTGTGCTGGGACCTGCCTCAGTCGTCCTCTTCTTCGCCGGGCGGAAAGAGGTACAGGTCCGGGAGCTTGAAGGTCCGCTGCATGGAGAACGAGAGGGCGGCGACCGCCTCGCTCGCAACCGGTATCTCGAAGAAATGGCGGAGCTCCTCGAAGCCGGGGGCACGCGCGACCACGGCGAAGTCGAATTTCCGGGTTTCGCCGACACCGCCGGCCGCTTCGGGTTTCGGCCAGAAGCTGAAGGTGCCCGCTGTGTTGGCCACCAAGCGGTAGGGATTCTGCCAATTCGCGTCAATCATCTCCGCCGTGGAACTTCCCCTGAGCAGCGATACTTCGATTTCGCTCATCGGTTCGAAATTTCCGCCGTTGAAGACCCTCCCGATGATCGTGGGGATGTTGAACCATGGACCTTCGGCCGCGGGCTTCTCCCGCAGGCTGGAATCGTGGTCGAAATGGGGCCGCTTGGATTTCGCGATGCGCTGCATGCCCTCGTAGGCGAGGGAAATCACGTCGGCCTCGGCCTGCTGGCGCTCGATGGTCTCGCTTTCGGCGCGGGCGACTCCCCTGCTGGAGACGACGTATCGCGGGGACGTCCGGTTCAGGACGTAGCAGGCGGTATCCAGCCTGCACTGGAAGCAGGTGCAGGGCTTGTCCGCCGACGCTTCCTTCTCCGCCGCGTCGAAGATGTCGTTTACCGTTCGGAGGACGATATCCTCGGTGATGTTGTGGATTTCCATCGCTCGCCAGACCTCCGCTGTCTTGTGTCTCTTCTCATCTATAGTGTAGCGATTCATCGAACCTGCGCAATACGTTCGCCGATGGCTTGGTCCCCGGCAGGACGGCGCACGGCCAGCGCTTCCGCGATATCCGCGCGCACGCAGACGCGGAGCACCCGCAGCGAACGGGCGAAGGCTTCCACCGTCGCGCGGGAGAAAACCGTGGAGCTTTCCATGAACGGGACGCCTTCATCCTGCACGAAAAGGCCCGTCTCGAAGGAGATGGGTTCCGGCAAATCCAGTATGAGGTCCTGCGCGCCGACGCTCATCCCCGTCAGTTCCCGGACGAGGCTCGCCAGATCCCGCTCGAGCAGGTCGATGTCCCGGCGGTCCCGGCCGGATCCGTTCCAGGGGATCTCCATCACCACCGGATGGATCCTGCCTTCGCGCACCGCCGCCGCCAGGGCGAAGGCAGGATGTTCGCGCCCCTCAAGCAGCGCGAAGAGGCCCGCGTCGTCAAGGCCGTACAGTTCGGAGCTCGACAGGATGCCGTCGGCCAGGCCCGTCGCGACCGCCTTCTTCATCATGGCCGTCGCGGCGCGAACGTCGCGGTGCCAGTAGACCGAGCGGTACATCAGATACTTCGCGAAGAGGACCGCTTCCACGCTGGAGATCCCCCGGGAGTCGATGTCGACTCCGCGTTCCGGGTGAGGGGACAGGCGGGAGAAGGTGAAGTCCACATCCTGGGCTCCGTACGGGACTCCGCAGTACCGGGCGTCCCTGTTCAGGTAGTCCAGCTTATCCGGATCAAGGACGCCGGAAAGGAGGGCGCGATAGAACAGGGTCTCCTCTCCTGCGCTCCCATCCCTGCCCTTGTCCACGATCGCGGCGACCATCGCCGGATCCGCCCCCGCCGACGGAAGCAGGGACTTCAGGGGCTCCTCCAGTACGAGATCCGCCGTGAGGGCTTCGTGATCGCGCAACGGCAGTTCCTTGAGCGAATGCGCGTAGGGAAAGTGGCCAAGATCGTGCAAGAGTGCGGCGGCCAGAAAGGACCGGGCTCCGACGGAGCTCGTCCATCCGTCCGCGCCGCGTTCCACCAGGGTTTTCAGCAGTCGCCTGGCCAGGTGGTAGACACCCAGGGAATGGGAGGCGCGCGTATGGGTGGCCCCCGGATAGACGATGGAGGCCGGGCCGAGTTGCTGTATCCTGCCGAGCTTGCGGAAAGCGGGAGCGGTCAGGAGGGCGGAAAAGCCTTCCGTCAGGTAGATATGTCCCCAAAGGGGATCGCGCACGGGGATCCTGAAGCCTTCCTCAAGCGCGGCCGCGGCATCGCCGGCGACGTTTTTGCCCACGGCTTATCTCCTTTTCGGGCGAATAGTAGCCTCGCGGGCGCGGGATGTCCAGACTCCCTTTGACGTTCCGCCGCTCCCGCGCTACAATCCATTCGATGCGACACTTGTACGGTCGAATGAATATGGGATCGCGAAGCGGCCGGCTCGTCGTCGCCGCGCTGGTTTGCCTGTTCCTCTTCCCTTCCTGCGAACGGGGGACGGCCGCGGCCAAAGCCGAGCCGGCTTCTGCCGCGTCTTTGGCCACAGCAGAAGCCGCGGCTCCTTCCGATGCTCCTTCCGCGGAACTGGCCGGGAGGCTTGCCGGTTCTGCAGTACAGCCTGCCGCGGACCTGCCCTCCGATGTCGACTCCGGTGCCGGTTCCATTGCCGGTTCCATTGCCGGTTCCATTGCCGGTTCCACCCCGGCCGCGAGCGTTCCCATCGGGCTTCCCCGACCGATGATGCGCACTCTCACCGCGAAAGAGGACCTGAAGCCGGGTACCGCAGCCGGCAGCGATCTGATTATTCCCGGAGGGACCGAGCGCGCGCGCCTCCCTTTCGACTTCGCGATAGGCGAGCTCGGGGAGCGCGCGGCGGATTCGGCCGCCTACCGCTTCGCCCTTTCCTTCGCCTCTGATCTCTCTTCCTCCAAGGACGTGTCCGCCCTCTTCCTGGAACGGGGGAAAACGGAAAGCGAGGCGGCTGCGGTCCTGTTGCGTCCGATAGCGCCCAAGTCCGTCCGTCTCGGCGGCGGGATGCCGGTGGACGGCGGATCCTACTCCTTCCTGGTCAGGTTCCTCGGCGAGGAATCCTCGGTCACGGGGGAACTCCGCGTGTCGCCATCCGAAGAAACCTGGCGCGTCGCCGCCCTTCTGCTCGATGCCCCGGTCAAGGATGAGTACGCGGACGGAACCGCGCGCTTCGATCCCTTCGCCTACAAACGTTTTCTCTAGGAGTCCTCATGGCGACGCCGATCAAGCGCATCGAGAAGGATTTCCTGCTCAAGGTCCTCTTCGACGAGCAGATCCCTATGATGATGCATCATGTAAGGACCGATTATATCCTCTTCGTCGATTCGGTGCCGAAGAACGATCTGAGGTTCAGGAGCGATAAGCCGATAACCGGTGTCCGGGAAGGCACCAAGTTCAGCCTCGTCTTCGACTACCGCGGACAGACGATCACCTTCATCGCGACCGTCATGTCGGTCAAGGACGGCATAGTCATCGCGGAATCGCCGGAGTTCCTGTACAAGAACCTGAGCCGTTCGTATTCGCGGGTCAGCTCTCCTTCCGATATGAAGGTGGTCTTCTCGTTCCGCGGAGAACGCTATTCCCTCGCTTTTCCCCGGACGGAAGAGTACGTAAGCGACGAGATACCCGAATACTCGGATATCTTCAATCCGAAGGACATCAAGGAACTCATCAACCAGCTTTCGGTCTGGGCCTTCGAGACTTCCAGCGGGCACAAGCTGGTCATGTTCAAGGATGCCAAGCCCGCTTCCATAGAAGAGCGCATCATCTCGGAAACGGGGAAGACCCTATTCATCCCCTCCACCCAGACCGACCTGCCGGAAGTCGATACGGGCCCGAAGAAGCGGATCATAACCGATGAGGTATTCAGGCGCTATATCGAAAGCTCGGGGACGGACAAGATGTACGTTGACGAGACCGCCGCCCGTTTCATGAAGTCAAAGCGCGACGCGGGCATATATTCCGACGTGTGGTCGCCGATTCATTTCCAGGAATACGTGATCGGCTATATCCGGCTCTGGATCGACGAAGTCGGCAAACCGCCCTTCGATCTTTCCATCATCGATACCATCCAGCAGTTCGCTAAAGTGCTCGCCTATTCCCTGAAGATCAACGGGTATTTCAAGGCGGCGCAATTGAAGAACGAGCAGTTCGAGGGGAAGGTGATCGACGTCAGCGCCTCGGGCCTGCTGTTCGCCCATCCGAAGCAGGCGCTCGCGGCCGCCCTCCTGGTCGATTCGGAGTTGGACATACAACTGACGACCGCCAAGCGGGTCGTGAAGACGGGCGCGCGTATCGTGCGGCGCTACAAGGACAGCTCCGTAAACTATTTCGGCTGCCGGTACACGGATATCGCCCCCGAGGACCTGCGCTTCATTTTCGAGTATATCTACGGCAAGCCCTTCACCGATGCCGATGCGTCAGTGCTCATCGGGAGGGCCTGAAGAGCAGTCCCGCTATTCCCGCTCTTCGCGCGTTATGCCGTGCCTGCGCTTCGGAAAGGTTTTCTTCATGGCCACTCCGTTCTTCTTCTCGTTGTAGACGAAGCCGTCGTTCCAATATTCCAGGGCGGCGAAGAGCGCGTTGCCGCCGTCGTAATCATCGCTCTTGTCGGTGCGGAAGGACACGTAGTTCCCCAGCTCCTCGTAATTCTGGTCATGCAGGCATTCCAGGCGTTTGCGGTTGAAATCGTTCCATTTCTCCAGATCCTTGAAGCCATCGCCCTCGTCCTCCACGATGAGGCGCGCCTCGTCGCCCGTGAACGAATACCATACGTGGACCTTCTTTTCGACGTCGCTCTTGTTGCCGTGCTTCACGGCGTTCTTGATGATCTCGGAGATCTGCTGTTCCAGCAGGTTTAGTTCCTTGATCTCCGGGGGCGCTGACTGGACGATAAGCAGGGTGAAGTAGCGTATCTGGCGGTAGTCGGAGGGGAATTCCTTGTACAGCATGTTCTTCCGGTCGAAAAGCCTGGATGAGCCGAGAACCTTGATTTCTTTGTTCGATTCCATGGGTTTTTCCTCTCCGTCCGCTAGTTGTGCGCTTCCATCTGCTTGATGGCGTCATCGATCGTCGCGCTGATCGGAAAATAGCCCATCAGTTTGGTTAGTTCGATGACTTTCTTGACGGAGCCGTGGATGTTGGTGATCGTGAGCCTTAAATTCATCTTCTTCAGGGTCGAACAGATATAAATGAGGGCGCCGATTCCGCTCGAATCTATGTAGTCGACTCCCTGCAGGTTGATGATGTAGCGCTCGACTTTCTTTTCGAGCATCTTCATTACCAGTTCCTTGAGCTTATACGAATTATAGAGGTCCATTTCCCCGGAGACGTCAATGATGTAGGTATCACCATTCTTGCGGATTTTTAGTTCCATGGGTCCCTTGTCTCCTCGTATTACCTTCTCGTCTTCATGACGAGTACGGTTTGATCGTCATGGCGGCGGCCGGATCCGCCGAACGCATCGACGTCCATTTGAATCTTGTTCGCGATTCCCTTCGCGTCCAGATCGTGGACCTTGTGCAGCATGGTCGTCAGATTCTTCAGTCCGTACTGCCTTCCGGTTTGGTTGATGGTTTCGACGACTCCGTCGGTGTACATCAGCAGGATGTCGCCGTCCTCGAGCGTGAAGCGCAGGGACGGAAACTCAGTATTCTTTTCGACCCCTATGGGCACGCTCTTGAGCTCGATCGCGTCCACGAGCCCCGTTTCCTGCCTCCACACGAGCGGAGGCTTGTGCCCGGCGTTCGCGTATTCGCAGGAACCGGTCCGCGGATCGATGACGACGATCTGAAGGGTGGCGAAATGGTCGATGTCGATCTTGCCCGTGATACCGCGGTTGACCCAGCTCAGGATGGTCGACGCGTCCTTGTCCGTGGCGGTGATCAGGTGGAGAATGGCGCGGATCATCACCATTATCAGGCTGGCGGAAACCCCCTTGCCCGCTACGTCGGCGAGCACGAGATAGATGCGGTCCTTCCGGACGGAGATGACGTCATAATAATCGCCGCAGACGCCCCGGGCGCTTTCGGAGAAACAACCGAAAGAGGCGGCGGTGAAATCGGCGATCCGTTTGGGTCTGAGCGCCTTCTGTATCTGAGCCGAGATCGACGCGGCGGTGTCGATGTCGGACTTTTCGGTCACTTCCTGGAATGAAAAGACGTTGTTGATGACGAGGGACGCGAAGTCCGCCAGGAGGGACGCGCGGTCGAAATCGCTGTCTTCGAAGGGGTCGGCGCCTTTTTTACGTGCGACGATCGCGAGACCGATGACGCGGTCGTCGATCAGGAAGGGCACGGCGATGACGCTTCCAGCCGGATTCCATGGATCGACGACTATGCGCCTGTCCGTGGAGGCGTCGACCACGAAGGCCGCCTTGCCCGACTGCGCCGTTTCACCGATGAAGCCTTCCCCCGTCTTGACCTTCAAGGTCTTCAGCCAGACGGCCATTCCCTCAGCCGTACGGGGGATCTCTTCGGGGATCGCCGACAGGGGCGGGAAGTTGCCGTGCGTGGCGTATGCGGCGACCGCGTCCTCGAAATCCTCCACCATGAGCACGAGGGAACCGTCCGCGCGGGTCTCGGTCGCGAAGGTTTCGGCGACGTAGTTCATGAGGCGGGAAAGATCGGCCCCCGCCCGCAGCGAATCGGACGCGTTCAGCACGAAGCCGTACAGTGCGTCGATGGTATCGGCAAGGTAGTCCCGGTCCTTTATGATCCTGGCTTCCAGCTTTTTCCCGTATTCAACGGAAGCGGCGAGGAACGCAAGGTAGGCGAGGGGGAGCGCGAACCGTTCCCTCGCCTCATGGGGAAGCAGCAGAAGGGAAAGGGGCGGGACGAGAAGGGCCAGCGCGACGGCCCAGGCTCCGGTGCGGGAGATGTCCGCGGCTCCCTCCCCCTTCCCGCGCTCCAGCGCGAGTAGCAGGAGGGCTACGAGGGCTACGAGGGCCGCGGCGAGCGGAAGGAAGGCGATGTACGGAAAGGCCGCGGCGGCGATCAAAGCCGCGACGGAAAGGAAAAGCGCGGCGACTGCGAAGGAGATGGCTCGGAAGCCATTGGTCCGGCGGAGGGCGGCGACCACCATCAAGGCCGTGAAGCAGGTATCCGAAGCGACCGGGAGCCCGGGGAAGGACGCGAATTCCTGGACGCAATCCCTGAAAGCCAGGAACGCGAGGGCCCCCAGCATCCAAGGAGCCGCTCCGTCGGTATCGTCCCGGGAAAAGGAAAATACGACGAAACCTACGGCGGCTTCGAGGAAGAGCTTGGCGACAAGAGCTGACGAGAGGAAACCCTCAAAGAACTCAACGGGCATCATTCGACCTTATTCCGAAATTCGCTGTTACCCGAACGGGACGTATCCAACCGATCCGTCCGCGCAAGGCTGGGGAAGTCTAACATCGAAGAAATGCACCGTCAAGCGAAAGGTCCTCGACGGCTTTCAACGCTCCAGCTTGCGGTACACATAACGATGCGGACTGTCGGCGCCGGCGCCGAGCTGCTCGTGCCGCCATTCGGCGTACTCCGACCAATTGCCGTCGAACCAGAGGACTTCGCCGTCCTCGAAAGCCAGGATGTGGGTCGCGACGCGGTCAAGGAACCAGCGGTCATGGCTGACGACCAGGACCACGCCGGCGAAGGTATCTATCGCCTCCTCGAGGGCGCGCATGGTGTTCACGTCCAGGTCGTTGGTCGGCTCGTCCAGCAGGAGAACGTTCGCCCCGTCCTTCAGCATGAGCGCCAGATTCAGGCGGTTGCGCTCTCCGCCGGAAAGCACGCCGACTTTCTTCTGCTGGTCGCCGCCTGAAAAATTGTACCATGCGCAGTACGCGCGGGAATTGACTTCCTTGGAGCCGCCCAGTTTGATGACGTCCAGACCGTCGGAAAGCTGCTCCCAGACCGTCTTTTCCGGATCCAGACGCCCGCGCATCTGGTCGGCATAAGCGAATTTGACGGTTTCCCCGAGCTTGATCTCTCCGGCGTCCACCTTCTCGGTTCCCGTGAAGAGCTTGAAAAGGGTCGTCTTGCCGGCGCCGTTCGGGCCGATGATGCCGACGCAGGCTCCCGGCGGAACGACGAAGTCCACATCCTTGAACAGGAGCTTGTCGTCGAAGGCTTTGGCGATCTTCTTCGCTTCCACGACGACTTGTCCCAGGCGCGGGCCGGCGGGAATAGTGATCCGGTTATCTTTGACCTTTTCCCGGGCGTCGTCCTGCAGGAGTTTCTCGTACTGGGTGATGCGCGCCTTGCTTTTTGCGTGCCGGCCTTTCGGGCTCATCCGGATCCACTCCAGTTCGCGCTCCAGGGTCTTGCGGCGTTCGCTTTCGCCCTTCTCCTCCTGCGCGAGCTTCTGCTGCTTCTGGTCCAGCCAGGAGGAATAGTTGCCCTTCCACGGGATTCCCTCGCCCCGGTCCAGTTCCAGGATCCAGCCGGCGACGTTATCCAGGAAATAGCGGTCATGGGTGACCGCTATGACGGTGCCGGCGTATTGTTGAAGGTGGCGTTCCAGCCAGGCTACGGTCTCGGCGTCAAGATGGTTGGTGGGCTCGTCGAGCAGGAGGATGTCGGGCTTCTTCAGGAGGAGGCGGCAGAGGGCAACGCGCCGCTTCTCGCCGCCCGAGAGCACGTCGACGATCTGGTCGGCCGGCGGGCAGCGCAGGGCGTCCATCGCCAGCTCCAGGCGGCTGTCCAGGTTCCAGCCGTCGGCGGCTTCGATCTTTTCCTGGAGCTTTGCCTGGCGGTCGGCGAGCTTGTCGAAGTCGGCGTCGGGATCTCCGAACGCCTCGCTGACCGCGTCGAAATCCTTCAGCAAATCCACGATTTCCTGCACGCCCTCGGAGACGATCTCCTTCACGGTCTTGCCCGCGGCGAGGAAGGGCTCCTGTTCAAGGAAGCCGAGGGTGTAACCGGGGCTGATGGAGGTTTCGCCCGCGAATTCGGTGTCAGTCCCGGCCAGGATGCGCAGGAGGCTTGATTTTCCCGAACCGTTCATTCCGATGACGCCGATTTTGGCGCCGTAGAAATAGGAAAGTGAGATGTCCTTGAGGACCTGCTTGGTACCGTGCTTGCGGGAAACGCGGTGCATCGTATAGATGATTTTCTTGTCGTCGACTGTGGTGGCCATAGTCGGGGAGTATAGAGGAAAGCGCCGCTTTTGGGGAGGGGGCGCGCGGAGGCGCGCGGAGGCGCGCCACGCGCCGCGGTTTAATTACTGATTACGACTCCCTTCTGGCTGATCGAACGGTGATAGTAGGCGAACCCGCCGCTTGCGCCGTAGAGGGCGTTGACGAGGACGATCCGGACGCCCGCGATCGAAGCGAGATCAAAACCGGCCGCGGCATTGGATAGGTCGTCGATCCCGTCGACCGTCGCCGTCTTGGTGGGCGGATCGTAGAAGGGGCGATTTGCGTCCGGACTCGTATAGAAGTAGTTAGTCGAGGCTATGAATTCGCCGGCGGCGTCGTAGAACCAGAGGTAGCCGTTCGTCGCGTGGATGTCGTCAACCTGGTAAGAAACCTGGAGGGAGGAGCCGGTCCGTACCGCCGAGATGCCATACGCCCGCCGGAGGGCGGGGAGGTAGCCGGTACCCGTCGCGCCCGTGTAATCCTCCGAATAGACATAGGAACCGGCAACGTCATCAGGTCCGACGACCTCGAAAGCCTTGCTGACCGTCGTGCCGTTCTTCAATTCGATCTCGAAGGTATAGGTACCGAGCTGGTAGGTGTATGGATGGTCACTGTCGTAAAGGTAGGCGCTATTTATATACTTGCGCTCTGCGTTGAAAGTATCGATCGAGTAGCTTCCGTCAGCTTCGTCGAAGTCCCACCACGTGCCGTCGGGAGCTCTGAGATACACCATCTTGATGTCGCTGGCCTTGAGGTCTCCCTCGAAATCGGCCCTTACGTATATGGAGCAGACGGATCCGTTGGATAAAAAGCCCGGCACTGAATTGTTGATTGCGTAATCCATCAATGTGATTTCGAATTCCGGGCCGTCGTCGGAGGGGGCGCAGGCTAACAACGCGAGGGAAAACGCGGCGGAGAGAAGAGCGGCGGGAAAAAAACGCATGGAGAACTCCTGTAATATTTCGATTTTTTATTTTTTAAATTGAAGCTATCCTAGGAATATCACAAGACGGACGAGCCGTCCAGTCGTTTTTACCGCAGCGGGGTACCCCGCGTCGGGAATCCTCAGCTCAGCGCGAAGATGGCCCACCAGTGGGCGACGGCGCCGGCGAGGACAAAGACGTGCCAGGTGACGTGGGTTCCCCTGCGGACTTTCTTTCCGTACCAAACCGTGCCCAGCGTGTAGCTCAGCCCTCCCGCGATCATCCAGTACGCGCTCTCCCGCGGTACGGATCGGGTAAGCGGAGTCCAGCCGAACACGACGGCCCAGCCCATCAGCACATAGACGGCGACTTCGACCTTCTTGAGGGCTTCGAAGCCGAGCGCGTACAGGACGATTCCCGTGATCGCGAGTCCCCATTCGATCGTGAAGAGCGGCCATCCCCACGATCCGCGGAGGGCGATGAGGCAGAAGGGGGTATAGGTTCCCGCGATCAGCAGGTAGATGGCGCTGTGGTCGAGTACTCTGAAAGCTCCCTTGGCGCCTTCGTGCGCGATGGCGTGGTAAAGGGTGGAAGACAGGAACATCGCGATCATGGACCCGCCGTAGATCGAATAGGCGACGATCTCCCAGGCTCCGCCTCCGCGTCCGCCGAGCAGTCCGCCGCCGCGCAGAAGGAGGACGACGAGGCCCGCGACGGAGAGCAACGCTCCCAAACCGTGCAGGACGGAATTGGCGATTTCTTCGCCCGGGGTCTGGAAGGGTAGGGGGGGAGTGACGCGGAGGCTTTTCAATGCGGTCGCTTTGGTCATACGGGGTTCCATCCTCAAGCGGGCGTTCTTATGATCAGGATTCAAGCTTGGACGCGCGGCGGGGCATTCCGGTTGCGTCCGTCGACGCGTTCGGAATTCCAACCCGCTTCCCTTCCGTTCCCGAGCGCGCGCGCGAGGTAGGGCAGGGTCTCGTCGATGGCCTCCGCGAGCTTCCAGGGTGGATTCATCACGACCAGGCCGCTTCCCGCCATTCCCCTCTCCCCGTCCTCCAGCGTCCGGACGCGAAGCTCGGCCCGGTAGGCTTCCCCCTGCGCGAGGTCCATGAGGGCGGACGGCAGGTCGCGGGCTTCGCTCCGGTCAAGCACAGGATACCAGACCAGGTAGACTCCGGTCGCGAAGCGCGCGAGCGCGGACTTTAGCGAATCGACGACGCGCCCGTAGTCTTCCTTGAGTTCGTAGGGCGGATCGATGAGGACGAGAGCCCGGCGGCTCGGCGGCGGCAGGACGGACTTCAGTCCGGAGAATCCGTCCTCCATCCGCGTACGGACGCGGCGGAAGGGCTCGAAGCGCCGTTCGAGGGGGGCATAGTCGGTCGGATGCAGTTCGAAGAAGACCGCGCGATCCTCTTCCCTCAAAACTTCGGCGGCGATGGACGGCGAGCCGGGATATTCGTCGCCCCAGGCCCGGCCGTAGGCTTCCACCGCCCGCAGATAGGCGGCCACGGCGGGCGGCGGAGGATCGTCCCGTGCGAAAGCGCGCAGCCGCGCGATTCCCGCTTCCGACTCCCCGGTCATCGCGGCATAGCTCCCCAGGAGGCTATAGGACGGCGCGCCGGAGTGCGTGTCGATATAGAGCCAAGGCGTATCTTTCCTGTTCATGTACTCCAGGCAGAATACGAGGATCGTATGTTTGAGGACGTCGGCGTGGTTTCCCGCGTGGAACGCGTGGCGGTAGCTGAGCACGCCTGATCATAACGCTTCCTTCGGGTGGCGGCAATACGCGCGCTTCTTCAGGCTGTGCAGGCAGGAATCGACCGTTCCCTTCGGAACGCCGAGCGCGTCCGCGACTTCCTTGTTGGTCGCCTCCCTCATCATGTGCGCATGGCGCCGCCTCATGGAATCGAGCCGCGCCTTGCCGCGTTTCCATGCGCGTTCCAGGATTTCCTTCCGGGCGCCGTCGGCGGGCGCCGCGCGGCAGCGCGCCTCGAACGCGAGGCAGCGGTAGTATTGGGCGCCGATTCGTTCCTCCAAGGCGCGCAGCCTCTCCATGCGCATGGCGGTCTTTTCCCTCAGGAGCCGGAGTTCGTCGAGCAGGCATCCTGAGTCCATCTCCAATGCCGCGGCGATCCTTGAGGCGAAATCATCCGAGACGTACAGGCAGCACTTGAGCGCGAGCATGAGGACCTGCTTCTTGTTCGCGATCCTTTCCGGCGGCTCTTCCGGGTCTCCCGCATCCGGCGGATCCGGCAAGTACTCAGCCTCGCGTTCCTCCGCGCTGTCTATCGCCCGGTCCGTCCAGCATGCTTTCTCCATCACCATGTGCTCCGCCCCGGTCGCCTTGTATTCGATGGACGCCCAGCGCATGACGGAATGGATGTAGGCGTCGAAATCGGCGCCCGTATCCCGATACGTATCAATGGCCCGCCGTAGGCGGAGGTAGAAGCCTCCGAGGAAATCCATGAAGTCGGCCCGGTCCCAACCCTCCAGGTTGTAGCGTTGGGGATTGGAACGGATGAAGATGAAAATGGCGCTCTCGAACTCCTCCCTTCCCAAAATGCCCGAGTTCCAGCGATCGCGCAGGGTGGAAAGGGGTTTCTTGTCATTCATGAATGTCCTCCTTTTTCAGGCGGATCATTCTATGCAGGTATCGTGCCAATGGGGCTGCCGGAAGGGACCGGCGGTAGGCGCGGACGAGTAAAGGCAACCCAGGCAAGACAATGAAAACGGGCAGCGCATGCCCTGAAGGTTGCGGTGCCCGCCCGTTCGACGGGAATTGTTACAATCGGTTACAAAAAGACGGACGCGAAGGCTTCCACGATTTTTTCCCTGAGTTCGGCGATCGTACCCGCCGTGCTCAGTCCCGCCGCCTGCCTGTGTCCGCCGCCGCCGAACCGGCCGGCGATCGCGGCGACGTCAACGGTTTCGCGTGAACGCAAGCCGACGGTGCAGTTGGCGCTGGTCTCCTGCCGTATCAGGACGACCGCCTCCACACCGCCGACGGATTGCAGCAACTGGTACAAGGCGTCGGAATCCCGCCCTTGGAGGCCGAAACGCGCGGTGTCCTCCTCGGTCTCCCAGGAAAGCAGGAGCCGCCCTCCGAAGAAGGGTTCCACGCGGGAAAGAACCAAGCCCATGAGCCTGCGGGATTCCAGGCTCTTGCCGCCGGACATCGCCTGGAAGGCGCGTTTCGGGTTCGCCCCGGCATCGATGAGGCGGGCCGCGTATTCGAATACGGGCGCCCCTCCCTCATCGACATGGCGGAAAAATCCGGTATCGGTACAGAGCCCGAAAAAGAGCAGCTCGGCTTCCTCGCGGGTCGGCTTCAGGCCGAGCGCTTCGATCACGGCGAGGACCATGAAGGTGACCGAGGGCGCCGCGCCGTCCAGGAAAATTGCGTCGCCGGAGGAGTCAGAAGACGCATGGTGGTCGATCACCGCGGTCGGAAGGCCGGAGAGGAAGGGTTCCAGATCCCCGGTCCTACCGATGTTCGAACAATCGAGGACGATGACGCGGGCGTCTTCCCTTTCCGCCTCCGTCGGCTCCGCGGTGAACAGGGGCGCGTAGGGGATGATCTCCGGCCGCTTGAAGGGGCCGGGAGAACAGGGCAGGGCGGACTTGCCGAGCCTCCGCAGGGCCGAGGCGAGGGCCAGTTGGCTGCCGACGCAGTCGCCGTCCGGTTCCTTGTGGCCGGCGACGAGGAAACGCTTGCCCACGCTGATGAATCCGAGGAGGCTATCGGGAACGGGAACCGGTTTCATACTACGACTCCTCCGCAGCGAAGGAATTCCGTCTGGATCCTTCCGCCCGATACGATTGCTTCTCCTGCCCGCAAGTAGACGTCGATCTCGGTGCGGAGTCCGAAATCGTCGAAATAGATGCCCGGTTCTATGGAGAAGCATGACCCGTCCAGCAGGAGCCGCGGGTCCGGAAATTCGAAACTATCGATATTCGCGCCGGAGCCGTGGCACTCCGTGTCGATGCCGTGGCCGGTGCGGTGGCGCAGGGCGTCCGCATAACCCGCGGCGATAAGCGCAGAGCGGACCGCTTCGTCCACGGAGGCGCCGCTCGGCCGCCTTCCCGAGGCTAGCGCGCGACGGATATACGCGACCGCCAGATCCCTCGCAGCGATCAGGTCGCCGAAAGCCTTTCGTTGCCTTTCGCTTTCGCGTTCCGCGAAGACGCCTACCCAAGAGATGTCGGCGTAGGCGGAGCCGCGCCCTTTCTCCTTTGCCCACAGGTCCAGCTGGACCACGTCTCCACGGCGTATCGGCGCGCCCTGTCCCGAAAAGTCGTAATGGGGGTCGCCCGCGTTTTTTCCTGCGGCCACGATCGGCGGGTGGTCGGTCTCCAGAGAACGTGAGGCCATGGCGTGCAGCATCAGCGACCTGACGTCGCCTTCCCGCAGGGGCGCGCCGGAGCGGAACGCACCGTCAACGAAAGCCCAGGTCTCGGCGACGATGGCGTACAGGCCCGCGGCGGCGCGTTCGTGGCCCGCTATCCCTTCATCGTCAAGGAGGCCCTTCATCCGTTGTATCAAGGAAGCGGCCGACCGCAGACGGAGACCGGCGGAACGGAAGGTATCGGCGCTGCCCTCGTCCAGGAACGATACGATGGGGAGGTCCGCGGAAAGATGGGCTCCCCATTCCTTTCCCGCCAGGAGTCCGAGCGCGGACAGGTATTCCCCGCGGCCCGCATAGACTTTTTTTTCCCCGGGAAGGGAGTTGAGCGCTCCGCTTTCGATCGCGTGCACGATGCGGACGGGAGTGCCTTCGGCAGGAACCGCATACACCCAGGGACGGGAGTTCACCGAGTCGGAGGGGAGGTCCAGAAGTTCATCGGAAAGTCGGTCGCGGTGCCTGAAATTCGAAAAAAGCCATCCGTCGAGGCTTTCGCCGCGGATGGCGTTCCGGATGCGGCCAAGGTAGGCTTCGGTCATCAATATTCCAGCTTCAGGTCCTCGATATCGAATTTTTCGTCCCCTGGGACTCCCGGAGGCAGGTTGCCCCAGGATTCGTGCGACAGGCTTGCCCTGACGAAGAGACGGACATGGTCGAAAACCCCGTCCTTGTAATAGACGGTCATGTACGGCCATTCCGTTCCGGTGGCCAGCCGGATGAGTTCGCCCTTTCCTCCCGCCTTGGAAAACCACTTCATGGGGATATAGGCTTGGCCTAATTGCGCGCCCCCCTTGCGGTAGCTGATCACGTAGCCGAGGCGATGCGGGTACACCTTTTCCAGCGGTACGTTGACGTAGTAATACTCGGACCATGATTCGCCGGACTTGGCCGTCTCCTTCGCGCCGTCCTGGGCGAAGGCGGGCAGGACCAAGAGAAAGGCGAAGAGCGCGAAAACCGATACGCGATGAGTTTTCAAAACGATCCTCCGTGGCTTGACTGCGTATCAAGTATAAGCGTCGACCGTCAGCTTCGCAAGCGGAAACTCGTGGTCGTTTCAGGCAATGGTCGCGAGCATGATCGCCTTTACCGTATGCTTCCTGTTTTCGGCCTGGTCCCAGGCCCGGCTCCGCTCCCCGTCGATCACGTCCGCCGTCACTTCCTCGCCCTTCACCGCGGGAAGGCAATGGAGGAAGATCGAATCCGGTCGCCCGGTCCTGGCCATGAGCGCCGCGTCCACGCGGTAGGGGCCGAGTTCCTTGATCCGCTCGGCGCGGAGCGACTCCTCCCCCATGGAGACCCAGACGTCGGTATAAACCGCGTCGGCGGAGCGGACGGCGTCCAGGTCGTCCGTCACCACGATGCGGGCGCCGGTCCCGGCGGCGAAGGGAGCGCAAAGCTTGCGGAGTCCGTCGTCGGGGAACAGGGTCCGGGGCGTCACGACGGTGAAGTGGACGCCGAGCTTGGAGCAGATGACCATGAGGGATCGGGCCACGTTGTTCCTGCCGTCGCCGACGAAACAGAGGTTCTTTCCCGAGCAGTCCCCGAAGCTTTCCTCGAGGGTCATGATGTCCGCGATGGCCTGGGTCGGGTGGAATTCGTCGGTAAGGCCGTTGTAAACGGGGACGCCCGAATACTCGGCGAGGATTTCTACCGTGGACTGCTTGTAGCCGCGGAATTCGATCGCGTCGAACATCCTGCCGAGGACGCGCGCCGTGTCTTCCACGGATTCCTTGGCCCCGAGCTGTATGTCCTGGGTCGAAAGGAATACCGGGTGGCCCCCTTCCTCACCGAAAGCCGTCTCGAAGGCGCATCTCGTGCGCGTGGAGCGCTTCTCGAATATCATGGCGAGGGTCCGCCCCTGGAAACGCTGGGGCCTTTCCCCGCGCGCCTTTTGGGCTTTCACTTCCTTGGACAGATCCAAAAGAGCGCGGATCTCGTCCCTCGAATAGTCCTTCCATGAGAGGAGAGACCTTCCCGGCAGCAAAACGGTATTCATGATTCCTCCAAAAAGAAGGCCCCGGAGGGAAAAAGGAGGTAAAAACCCTCCGGGGCCGATGCGGCTCCAAGGAGTCGCGAACGGAAATAGTATAGAAAAAAAAGAAAAAATATTCAATACCGATCCCTAAAATTGTATTATTATGCAGAAAAGGGGTGAGGGGCCGGAAGCGCTCAATAAAGCATGCTTCCGGTTCGATGATAGAAGATAATGATCCAAGTACTTTTCTCCGTCCGTTACCATTCTCAGTTGCGCCGCATCAGGAGCGGGATGATGGAGGAACTGGAACGCACCGTAGCCGGAGCGCTCAGGGACTCGGGCGGCACGGTCTCTTCCTCAAGCGGAATCATTTCCGCTTCCTTCGACGACGAGGTCCTCGCATTCTGGCTGGACCTGATGACCGCCCTGGAGGGAATCGACGGAGCGATCGCGCGCGCCGACAAGGAACTCATGGGGCGCTCGTGCCTGGTGGCCACGGGCGAAGGGGAGAAGGACAGGCGGAAGGCCATGTTGTTCACGCTTTCCCAGCGAGGGGACTCCGGCGGCATCTGGTGCGAAAGAGCGATCGCCGCCCGGCTCTCGTCGTACGCGAGCTTCGGCGCCGACGGTGATGTCATGCAACTCGTGTCGATTTTCCCCCGACCCGTCCCTTCCGCCGCCGTCTCTTATTGGATACGTCCCCGCGTCGCCGAGGACCTGAGCGTCCTCCTCGGCGGCGATCGCTCCGCGGTTTCCGGACCCGTCGCCGTGCTCGGTCAGCCGCATAGCGGCAAGCGGCAGGCGGTACGGTGCGTCCTTGAAAAAATGCTCGGCGGCTTTCCGGCGTACGTCGTCAATTTCGGTTGCGGAGGCGCGTCCCCGGCCTGCTTCGCGGATGCGATCACGGACGAGATCGCCGTCCTCATGGATTCCGTTGCGGATAAGAAGCGGGATCGAGCCGCGGCGGACAAATTCCGCCGGGCCCAGGCGGACCGGCTTCGCGAGACCTGCTCGAGGGCGACCTTCGATTCCTTCGCCGCGGCTTTCGCCGCCGTCGCCGACGACTACATCGCGGCCTGCGACGCCCGGAAGCTCCCGGCCGCTTTCGTGCTGGAAAACTTCCATCTGGCCAATGGGGACGCGGCCCGGCTTGCGGTACGGGTTCTCGGCGCCGTCTCGGCCGCAGGTCGCGCCATGGTCGTCCTTACGGGCACGGGGCCGGAAACCCTGCGCGCCTGGCGGGAAAGTCCGCTCCATGCAGTGCGCGTCGCCCGGGTGGAGCCGCCTTCACGCGCTGAAATCGCGGTGATGGCGACGGCCGCGGGAGGCGGAGATGCCGATTCGCTGGCGGGCTTCGACGCGCTCGTTCTCCGCGCGTGCGAGGACGCCGCTCGCGGCGGATTGGGCGCGGCCCGACGCGTCCTGGTCGGGTGGATCCACGATCCCGACGGATTCCCGGTCCGGGTTCCGGAGGCGCTGACCGACGATCTTCTGGAGATCGCGTACGCGGCCCGACAACTGCGTTCCGCTTTTCCCGCCGCCGGACTGGAACCCATCTTCCGCGCGGAAGGGAAACCGGCCGGAACCTGGCGGAGGGCTCTCGTATCCCTGGCGGACCTGGGCGTCATCACCTCGGTCGCCGATCCGGAGCCGGCGATCGCCTGCTTCGACGCCTTCGTTGAGGCGCGGATACCGCGGAAGTGCGAATCCATCCGCTCGCTCGTCCGCCGCGTGCTTCTGGACGCGGCGGAGGCCAAGCGCCTGCTTCCTTCCTACGGCCTGTTGCGGGAAATCGCGCGGCTCGGAGGGGGAGCCGGAGACGATCTTGCCCTGGACGCGATCGAAGAAGAGGTATCCCTGGGAACCGGATCGAACGTGCTATCCGCGATAACGGAGGGGCATTTCGAAGCGGCGGTGGGGAAGCGGCTCGCCTCTTCGCTCGAAAGTCTGGTCAGGACCCGGAACGTCCTTTCATCCGCTTCCGAGGCGGATATCCGGTCGATATTCGCTGCGGTGCAACCGATGGTCCATCCTTCGCTCCGCTACGAGGCATGCGCGGCGATCGACCGCGCTTCATTCGATTTGGCCGCCGGCGATAGCGACGGCGCCGCCGCCCTCGGCAAGCGAGCCATACTGTTACTGCAGGACCGGAAAGACAGCCGCGACATCGCGCGCGCGTACCGCATCATCGCCCTCGTGGAACTTTCCCGGGAAAAGGTGAGCGATGCGATCGACTATATAGGCTTCGCGGCTGAAAGCGCCGATCATGCGGGGGAGGCGGCGGAAGCCGTACTGGTCGACGCCTGTTCGGCTTGCATCCAGTTCGTATGGGGCAACTTGGGCAAGGCGGAACGGGAAATCGCTTCGGCAGGACGGCGGGCCGCCGCGCTCAACCTGGACCGCTGGGAACGCTGGTCACGCTTCTTCGGCGCGCGCCTGCGCTTCGAGACGGGCAGGTATCAGGAGGCGATGGAGATCCTGGACTCGATCGCGGCGAACGCCGGTTCCCGCCTGGAAGAAGCGGAAAAACGTATCCTGGACGCTTGGTCGTTCCGTACGCGCGCCTATGCTTCTTCCCCCTACGCAGATCTGGAGTCCCGCCTGGACCGGTCAGGCGACGCTTCCTTCTTCGCGATAGAAGCCCGTTTCATCGAAGGCGATTTCAAGCGGAGCGTGGAGGCGGCCGATGCCTTCCTGACCCGGCCGCAGGCTCCCTCCGGTGTCCGTCCCTTCTGCAGCCCGGAGCTTCCCGACTGGTCCAGCGGCTTCGCCATGATCGAAGACCGGGTTGCCGCGGCGGAAGGCGCTCGCGAGCGCCTCGCGCGCAGCTTCCGCGCACTTTCCTTGTCCGCCCTCGGTTCCGGGCTCGAGGCCCGCGATGAGCTCCGCAGGCTCGTGAAGGACGAGCGCCTTTCCGAGCTGGACCCGAACGCCGCCTTCTATTCATTCGCGTACTCCCGGGCCCTGAAGGCTGCCGGGGCCGACGTCGTGGATGCTGGCACGGCGCTCAGCGTCGCGTTCAAGAGGCTCCAGCGAAGGTCCAGCCGCATCGACGAGCCGGAAGCCAAGCGTTCATTCATCTCCCTCAGCCGCTGGAACGTCCAGATCTATGCGGACGCGAAGGCGCACAACTTGATCTGAGCTCGCTCGGGGCGTATTCCGCCGGGATTTCGACGGCTATTGACATGATACGGGGGCTTTTGCTAAGGTACCGCCCGATAGCGCGTTGCGGCGGCATAGCTCAGTTGGTAGAGCAAACGGCTCATATCCGTTCGGTCATAGGTTCAAATCCTATTGCCGCTATTCGAGGCCCGGAAGTGATTGTGTAAATCCTTTCCGGGCCTATTTTTATTTTTTAGCCCCATTTCGTGTATACGAAACTGTTGACGATTGCCCGATCCGGGGCTAAAGTCTGGTCATGGCAAGGCCAAAAAAAGAGATACGGACGTGGCTGAAGGGCTCTATCTACTCGATCCAGTACGCCGAGCACCCCGGGCGATGGTTCTCCACCGGGCAGCGGACCGAGGAGGAAGCCATCGCCTGGGCGCGGCGGAAGCGCGGCGAGCTGCTCGCCCCCCGCGGGATCACGCTTGAGGAATTCGCGACCGGGTTCTATGACGACGCCTCCCCGTGGGTCCGCCGCCGGATTGCCAAGAAGAACAAGGACGAGGCCTTTTCGGCCGGCTTCCTCCCCCAGCACCGCGCCCGCCTGAAGAACTACCTCCTGCCTGCTTTCGGAAAGACGGAACTGAAGGACATCACGCGGCGCGCCTTTGATGACTGGTTGCTTGATCTCAAGGGCATCCGGGGCGGGTACCACAAGGCACCGTCCATCAAGAATTCAACCAAGAACAAGATTATCGACTGCATGCGGCACATCGTGGACGAAGCCGTCGACCTCGGTCTCATGGAGCGGTCCCCGATCGACGGGATAACACCGTTCGGGAGGGACGAGGAGTCGCGTGAGGTTTTCGACGAGCTGGAGCTCAAGAAGATGTTTCCGGTCGAACGGGGGCCCGCCATGGCCGTATGGCTGTCCCAGATGTGGCTGGCGTATTTCGTGGTTCTGCGCGATACGGGTATCAGGCCGGGGGAGCTCCACGCGCTCACCTGGGCCGACTGGATGCCGAAGTACGGCGGCTTTCCGATCACCAAGGCGATCGAAAACCAGACGGGCCGCGTGAAGAGGACGAAGACGGGATCGGTGAAACCGGCGTATCTGTCGGCGCGCGGCGTCCAGGAATTGCTGATCTGGCAGTCGATGACCGAGTACGGGGATCCGGCGGATCTCATTTTCAGTTTCGACGGCCGGACTCCGCACATATCGGAGACGGCCAACAAACACTTCCGGGGCGTGCTCAAGCGGCTCGGGATCGAGCGCCGCCGGCGGACGCCGTACTGCCTCCGCCATTCCTTCGCGACCTTCGCCCTGGACGAGCTTCCCCTCTCGATGGTCCAGCAGCTCCTTGGCCATTCGGTTAATTCCCTGGTAGCCCTCCGGTCCTACTACCACCCGTCGGCGGACAACATCATGAGATCAGGCCTCGCTGCGAAAGACGCGCTTGACCGGTCGCAGATCCGGATGGTGAAGTGAGTTCGTCAGGATTCGGATTCTTCGAAGTCCAAGCCCATTTGTTCCCCAATCTTCGGGAAGGCTTTCGTGAGATTCCGGGTGAAGATTCCCCAACTGGAAGACAAACGCATGATCGCAAGAACCGCGAAAATATGCTGATTCAGCGCGGGGTGCCCGATGTCCGGTGTCAGCCACTGGTGATGCTTGGCCTTCCGTTTGCCCGTCTCGTCTGGAGGGTTGATACGCTTGAGCTCGCTAAGCACGCCGGGGGCTAATCTACTGTAGACGATCTCATTCGTGTAATGCCCGACGACACCCGGGCGGTTGATTTTCATACCGAGCCATTCCCAGTTCTTGAGCCGGAACATCTCCCGGTAGAATTCGTCAGGGAATCGCTTCGCCCATGCCGAGTATTCTGCTGAAAGGTATTTGTCAAGGATGGCGCGGAGCGCGTTCTTGTCGCGCTGATCCTGGTAGCCTGTGGCTTCATCGACCAGGGCAAGAATACCTATTTTTGCAAAGCTATTCAGCAGGATGCTGGATCGCTCTGCTGCTTCGCGAAGATCTATGGGCAACATGTACCTACTCGAAAGTATCAGAATTGAATTGCATATCTCAGGGATGAGTTCAGCCGCATAGCCGTTTAATGGCGATCCGCCCTTACCCGGGATAATGAATTTTATCGGCTTGCATAGGGGGCTCCTCAACTCTTCATTGCCGATAGAAATAAACTTTATTTTATTCAAAAAAGCATTCAAAACACGGGGCTGGTCCTTTTGGCTATTTTGGAGATTGAATGCGGCCATCAAGTCTTTTAATGCAAACACCCGCCTGGTATCTTCGAGCACATGACATTCAAGTTCAACTTCTCCGATTTTAAGAATTCCATCATGGGTCGACTTAAGAATATGGGTGCTCATTGGCTCCGCTCCTTTTAATAATTACTTTCCCCGATCGGCGGACGCCGTGCCCATTTGACCGCGGCCGCTGCTTCGATTGCGGCGCTGTAGCGCGCAATCGGCTCTCCGGCGGTGGATGCGACCCGCCAGGCAAGCGCGATCCCGGCGGTATCGCCAGCGTCAACCATTGCAGCGAGAACATCATCGGTAGCTGATGGTGAAGAGTGATTATTGTCCGTATTCAGTTCCGCCAGTTGAGATCAGGTATAAGGTTTTTGAATATGGCAACTTCGCAATTACCCTATCTTTGGTTAGGTCCTGCAATACCATCATCATCATGGCACGGCCCATGAGGCTTACGCCTCCTTTCTTTCCCAATTCACCATCGGGAGAAACAACGAATCCGACATTCAATCCCGTTCTCGAATACCAGATTGTCGCGCCTTCTGGTATAGCTCCAATTGGTTGGATAACCAGAAGTCCGGTGAAAAAGAAAAGGGCTGAAAAGGTTATTATAAAAATAGCAGTGATTGCCAAGGCAGTGTTTTTAGGCTTCATATGAATACTCCTACGATGAGATCGCGCTCTGTTACAACGATGCGGTGGTTTTTTGTCCGATCTCTTTCACCACTTTCTCCAGGTATTCGTCTGCGACGGACTTCCCGTAAATCCTTCTCAAGTTCGCGTATTTGTTTTTTGTCTCTTCATCAGGAAGGCGTTCATCGATTAAATATTCTTCTTCAATCGGTTTATCATCCGATTTTTTGTATGGGTTCTCATGTTCTGTAGGAAGGTCTTTCCCGCAATGCTTGCAGACGATGGCTTCATTCTTTATGAGTTCAGCGCAGAATGGACATTTTTTCATTTCTCCCAAATCTACAGCACGGGCTTCATACACCTCGGTATTCGCTGGCATTACGAAGATGATGATCATTCCGATTGGACCAAGGAGAATCCCGAGCGCCCAGCCAGCGCCGGTCCTTCCCTTGCTTGATCCAACCATTCCAGCGACCACCGCGCAAACCAACCACAGAACGAATACGCCCATCTTTTTTGCCTCCGAGGCAAAAAAGTATAGGCCAAGATCCTGTTCCGCGCCCGTAGACAACTGTCTATTTCGATAAATATTGGATTGATGACGATAATCTGACCTGACTCAGGGCCGAACGAGCCTCAGGCGTGTTTGGTTTGGGACTCGCGCCGTGCAAGCTTGACGGATACAAGCGCCTCGATCTCGGTAATGTCTTGATCAGGAAGAGTTGACAGATCCTTGAAGAGCTTCCGCAGCCTTCCAGAGATTTCTCCATATTGTGACGCTGGTTCCGCGACTTCCATAAAAATGTTTGAACTATTGTATTTTCCATCGACCAGTTCCTCTACCGTCATCCCGAGGGTTCGCGCTATCACTACGGCTTGGTCTGCATTTGGCATGGTTTTCCGTGACAGCCATTTTCTAAATGTTCCAAACGGGACTCCAATTTCCCCTGCTACCCATTCTTGGGTCGTGTCCATTTGTTTTATGCGTGTTTTCAATCTATCCCAGAAATCCATAATGTAATTATCGGACGAATAAAGGGCAAAATGGGCACAAAATAACTTGACAATAGAGCAATACAGGCCATAATGGCGGAATGGACAGAGCAAAACGGGTACAAGTTGCAATTGTTAAGGTCATGATCCCCTTCGGAGCCGACGAGGGCGCGCGGTTCAAGGACTTCCTCGCGGTCCGCGGGGCCAAGGCCGGACCGTTCGTCCGCCAGCTCCTGCTGACCGCGATGAACGACGCGACCGGCCCGATCGTGGAAGCGGCCATGCGGGGCCGCGCGGTACCGGACCTGAGTTCCGGCCAGGCGCGCGAGCTTGTATCCACTTTGGACAACTTGGAGGCCCGCCGATGAAAAGCACGAACGAAAGAAAGATCGCGATCATCGAAGCGCTCGGAGCAATCGGAGAGGATGTATATGTCATCAGGGAGCCGAATAACGATAACGAGTTCACGTCTACGTTCGAGAGGCTCGTAGTCGTCATCGGCCCGAGGGCAGCTCCGGTCAATCCTTCTTCTGTGGGTCATTAATGTACGCGAGCAATCCGTCCGCTAGAGCCGTAACCTCCTTTGCCGCTAACGCTCCGTCCCTGCGGGTTCCGCCTGAATTGATAATATTCGGCATCGCCCTCATGGCTTCGATCGCAAGTTTCACTGCTTCCTCTCGCTTATCTGCTTCGCCTTTGTTTCCTGTCAATGACATGTCTTTTTCCCTCCTTCGGGATGAAATGGGTAGTGATATGTCCAGAGTAAGCCCGGGGGAGGGTTCTTTCAAGGCGGAGACGAGGCGATGAGCGAGCCAACAAGTACCGGATATGGGACCTATCCGAATATTACCCCGCAACCCGAGTGTCCAGAGCAGACCGCGTCCGAGGAAGGTTTCAAGGCTTGGGATGCCCGGACAGGATTCATAGCCGAGTTGAATGCACTTTGCGACAAGAACGGATTCCATGATTCAGTCTTCGTCATTATCTCGCCGGTCTACTGGACTATCGGATCTCGCTTTCCCCGAGATCCGGGCGACGAATTCAAGGCATGGGATGCACGGACAGGATTCATTTCCGCGCTGAATGGTCTTTGTGATAAGGCCGGATTGTCCACATCCGCCTTTGTCATGATCGAGTCCGATTACTGGGCGTCCGTGATCCACTTTCCCCGTGTGAACGACGATCTGATCATCTCTCCCGGAAGCGAGAAAGGGACTCCGCAATGACAGGTGACAAGAAAGGCATTCTGATTGCCCTCCCCGAGACTATCGCACATCTTTCGAAGCGCTTCCTGACCGAATACGTGTTCTTCCCCGCACGAGTCGCATGTTTTGGAAAAGGATTTAAGCATTTGGCGATCCTCCGGAAAGCCCTGGAAGGCAGTACTTCCAGCATAAGTTCGGAGGGACGTCTCCGCAAGGTAATTGCCCGCAGGTGGGTATGCCGATGAGCCACGTCCCCGATCCCCGCATTGACTTTCTCGCCGCGATCGAATGGATCATCGAACAGACGGCGCGCAATGCCGAAGACCTGAAGACCCTAAAGGACGCGATAGGGGTCAAGACGGTCTACGGGATCCCTGATCTCGCCAGGCGCTGGGGTCTCTCGACGTCGGCGCTGTACGCCGATCCGGTCAAGCTTCCGAACTTCGGGCGCGCCGACGTCGGTACGGGCCGGAAGCTCTGGCGCCGGGAGACGGTGGAAGCCTGGGAATCGCTGAGCGAAGAGGAACATCGCGACGTGTGGGAGCGCCTGAGCGGCGCCGAGAAGGAAAAGTACACCGGCCCGGTCCAGAGGGCGGCGTCATGATCCAGCAGACTTACGCCTTCTACAGCGATCTCCGAGGCCTTGAGCACCTGACATTTTCCATCATCGACAAGACCATCACCGAGGCGTCCCCGGAATTCCGTTCCGCCCTGGGCGAGTTCCGCGGAGCCATCGTGTCGGAATACACCCGCGTCGGATCGGTAGTCGAGAACGAGGTCAACATGAAGCTGCTCGCCAAAGGCGCGACGCGATGACAGCGCCCGAAATCATTGCAGTCATCGTCGAAGTTTTGGTTGCCCTCGTTTTATCGGCCGTCTGCATCGGAGCGGTCGTAATCAATGTATTTGACCGTTACCGCCGGCGCAACCGTGGATTCGCGAAGACCCGGAGCGCCTCCCCGATCCGTATCGGATCCTTGATGAGGGTCGAGAATCCGGGAACCGGCAACAGCCGATTTTCATATTCCGGGACGATCGACCTCCCGCCGTTCCGGTTCCCGGTGTCCATCCGGAAAAACGAACGCAAGCGGACGCCGTCCGCCCCCGACCTGATCATCTACTCGGATCCTCAGCCGTCCGAAGTTCGGCCGTCTCCCGGGAATCATGGCGCATCGAGCGTCTCGGGCCGGAGCTGATCAAGATGGGTGCCAGGCAAAAGGTGTGGGTAATCGACAACGGCAAGGTTCGGGATTTTAAGTCCGTTTACGCCGCCGCAATGGAGCACGGTCTGGATCCCGCCTACGTCCGATCCGCGAAGTATCGCGCCGTCAAACGCGGGGATACGGTTTTCTGGTCGGGGACGACCATGTTTTATCTCACCGAGCCGGCGCCTGAGTCAGCTCCCGAAATTCCGATGATGCTCGGCGGGTTATGTGGCGATGAAGGCGTTCTGCTCCGGGGGCATTGCACTCACCGCCTCGGATTTTGCGAAGTGTGGTAAGGAGCCATCGATGAACCAGGACCAAGTCAAGGCAAGCCTGCGGAAGCTGGAGTCCACCGGATCGGAGTTTACCGTCATTTTCAGCGGCAAGAACTCCAAGAAGGTGAACGGCCTGTACAAGCCGGCCGACTGCGAGATCCTCATCCATAACCGGAACTTCACCGACGACAACATGCTCATGTACACCGCGATCCATGAGTACGCCCACCACATCCACATGACCAAGCACCCCTCGAAGGTATCGACATGCAGGGCGCACACGAATGCCTTCTGGGCAATCTTTCACGGCCTCCTGGCGAAGGCGGAGGATCTTGGAATCTATCGCGATGCCTTCGGCGATGATCCGGAGCTCGTCGCCCTGACGGCGGACCTCCGTGGCGATCTTGTGGAAATGGCAGTGATCATGAAGCGGATCGGGAAGCGCCTCATCGCCGCCCATGAGGTTTGCCTGAAGATCAATGCAAGGTTCGAGGATTTCATCGACCGGATCCTCCGCATGTCGCGGGTGACCGCACGCTTGGCGATGAAGGCCTATCAGCTGGATATCCCGGATGCATTCGGCCCTGACGGCCTTCGCCTGGTCGCCGGGATCAACGGCGAGGAGGCGCGCGCCGTCGTCGTCGCGACCCTCGAGGCGGGAAAGAGCCAGGACGAGGCCAAGGCTGCGAAGAAGGCCACTCCGGCGGCATCGCCCGAGGAAGGAGAGGTCGAGCGGCTCGAGAGGGAACGCGTGCGTCTGCAGAAGACGATCCATAGCCTCGAGCGACGGCTCGAAGAAGTGACA
>Ga0209727_1000114_pt1 | contig 97877 bp, 98 predicted proteins | sample RifGroC1_FD_183995 | JGI IMG/M metagenome (GOLD analysis project Ga0209727, IMG submission 183995) | Groundwater microbial communities from Rifle, Colorado, USA - Groundwater C1 (SPAdes) (version 2) | ecosystem: Environmental > Aquatic > Deep subsurface > Groundwater | place: Rifle, Colorado... | reverse complement strand
ACTAATTTAAACACAGCCATGTATTGCGTGTGACCCTCATTTCCTAATAAAGCTAACGAAGCTAATTCGTGATTACTTCCATCTTCACGTTTATTACACCTGCACCAACTGAAGCAATTTGCGCAAATGCTACCTTGTCTAAATCAATAATTCTACCATTTCCAAATGGTCCTCTATCATTAATCTTCACTATAACTGTTTTCCCATTATCCTTATTAGTAACCCTAACATAACTTCCCATTGGAAGCCAAGGATTGGCCGCAGCCATCGTTCCAGTCCATGCATACCAGCTCGCTGCTCCAGTATGGACTTTTCCGACTTTCACGAGCGTTCCTTGCGTCACTATCTCATTTATTGGTTCCTTAGATATATTGCTTTCTAAAATTTTTCGTGATATTTCCTTTCCATCATTATATACAACTCTATATCTTACCTCTTTTATTCCTTTCCCACCTTTTTGTGTAACCTTTTTTACTCTCCAGCCTAAGGAATCGTCTTCATTGGAAACTGTTTTGAAATCGATATCCACATTCTTAACTTCTTCCTTAATTAGTACATGCGTCACTGCAATTGTTTCGCCACCTTTTATATTGCTGTTTCTCACTGGCTTGGTAATATCGTCCTCATCAAATTTTATATCTTTATTTTCCCAGATAGCTTCCTCAACCGTATTTTGAAAAGTATAAATCGTTTTCGAATCTCCACCCTCTTTGATGATAATTTTCTTTGCGCGCAGTATTATGATATTTGCTCCTGAATAAATTTTTTCTTTTTTCTCTGGCAACACTATATCATGCTCATTAATTTCAATTTTTTGCTCTTTCAAAAATTCTTCAACTGATTTTACGGTAGATATAATTTCATAAACAACTCCATTATCATTAAGTTCAATATTTTTTTGAGCAGCTTCGAAATTCAAATCAGCAGCAGTTACAGGCGAAACAAGAAACCCTAAAATAATTACTCCGCATATGACTGGAATAATTGTTTTATAATTTTTATTTGTATCACTTTTATTCATCTAATACCGCCTGAATTTTTATAAAGCAAAGGTTGGTTTTTTCAATCCATCATACGCAATACCTGGTTCTAAAATCATACAAACATGCAGCTTTGAAAGCATTTTTGCTAGCCTGTTTTCCCTGCCTACCGGCAGGCAGGTTTTTCGGCCAATTGATACGAGAGTATCTCTGAGCTTTTGGATAGTGAGTATTTTATCCAAAAGCGTGCTCGAAAAAGGAAGCGGGATAGCAAAAAACGATATATGTGTCACTAACATTGATCAACTGGAGCTATGTAATGTGTATAATCTTCTTATTCCGTCTTAAATCTGTATTGCACAGCTTCCGCAATATGATTAGCTTCAATTTTTTCGTTGCCAGCCAAGTCCGCAATAGTGCGTGCAATTTTTATGATGCGATGATAACCCCTGGCGCTAAGCCTTAATGCGGTTACGGCGCTTTTCAAAAGATCCTTGCTCGCCTCATCTAATTGGCAAAAAGTTTTTATTTGGTCAGAAGACATTTCACTATTGGAAACAATCGGCAAATCAATAAATCTTTTTTCTTGAATTTTTCTGGCCGCCTCTACACGATCCCTAATTTTTTCACTAGCTTCTTCATGAACATTTTCCTGAAGCTTATCAAAACTTAAGCGAGGAACTTCAATATGCAAATCAATCCTATCCATAATCGGACCAGAAATTTTTTGTTGATATCTGACAATTTGAGATGGCGTGCATGAACAAACTTTTTCTGGGTCAGTAGACATGCCGCAAAAACATGGGTTCATAGCTGCCACCAAAATGAATCTCGCAGGAAAATGAAGCGAACCCTTCGCCCTCGAGATTGTAATCATACCATCCTCCAATGGCTGGCGCAAATTCTCCAAAACGCTTTTTGGAAACTCTGCAAATTCATCCAAAAACAAAACTCCGCGATGCGCCAAACTGATTTCTCCAGGCTTCGGATAAGAACCTCCGCCGATTAGCGAAACACTTGATGCACTGTGATGCGGTGCTCGATAAGGACGAATTGTCACAAGAGATTGTCCTTTATGAAGTTTTCCAGCAACAGAAAATATTTTAGTAATTTCAAGTGCCTCATTTAAAGTTAAGCGAGGCAAAATTGTTGGCATTGCTTTTGCCAACAATGTTTTCCCACTGCCAGGAGGTCCATTCAATATTACATTATGACCGCCAGCAGCTGCAATTTCAAGTGCGCGCTTGGCATGTTGTTGCCCACTAATATGAGCCATGTCATTAACATGCTCTCCGTGTTTGAAAAGATCTTCACCATCAAGCTCAGGAAAATAACTAATGTGACGATTTCCTGCGAAATGATCAGCTAAATCATAGAGTGTACTCACGGGAACAATATTGATGCCTTTCACCACACTAGCTTCCGATGCATTCTCAGCTGGAACATATAATTCCTGAAATCCTTTTTCTTTTGCAAGAAGCGCAATCGGTAAAATTCCCTGGATTGATCTGACTCTACCATCCAATGATAATTCTCCCACAACCATTCTGGATGTAAAATCAAATTGCAATTGCTTTGTTGCAAGCAAGAGTCCTATCGCAATCGGCAAGTCATAAATTGGGCTTGCTTTTGGAAGATCCGCGGGAGCCAAATTAACAGTAACTCGCCCGCATTGATGTGGCGGTTTGAATCCACTATTTTTGATGGCACTACTGACTCTGTCTCTTGATTCTTTTATCGCAGTATCCGGCAAGCCGACAATAGAAAAATTATGAAGACCTGCACCAAGCACGTCGACTTCAACTTCCACAACTTCTCCGTCCAAGCCAATTGTTGCAGCTGAATAAATTTTCGAAGACATAAGTTAAATTTTCAGATTATCAATTTTCAGTCTCAATTGCATTTCTGCCTTTACGAGCCGCTAAAGCAAAAGCAAAAATAAAGACAACCCCAACCGTCTGAAACGGTGCTAAATTTAAGCCAAATAAAAATTCGATAACTGTCGTAAAAAGTAAGACTCCAAATTGTTTCAATAATATAGACTGAAATACTGTCCTATCATGTTCGGCATGCATAACGTTTCCTAAGAACATCATTGCGGCTGTAAATATACTACTGCCAGAAGATATAACTGTACCAATAACTGGCAGCGAACCCAGGCCTATAAGATCTAGGCCATCTTTTAATATGGCAGCCATGATTGCAAAAAAATATGGGGCATCCGTTAATGGGTGTATTTTTCCTATCAAGGAAAAAAATCCCCAAGGAGTCAACGACTTTACTAAAGTTTTTGCTTCTCCTCCGAGTTGCTTTGCTTCTTTATAATTCTGGCGAGCCTTATCTAATTTTTCCCTTAACTCATTAGGTAAATATTTTTCAGCTTCAGCCGCTTTATTTTTTATGGAATTGCGCAAATTTACATTTTCTGGTCTTCCATTGTAATCAATTTCCTCAGCAGAATTTCCTTTTTTTCTTGCTAGAGCTAACTCATTCATGACGTTAAGGTTTCGTCGAATTTCAGGATGATTAACAAAAACGTCTTCTTGAAAACCAGCTTTATCAGAAGGACTATAAGGTGTTGCACGTCCATGCGGAAGTACATGCTGAAAATCCTCCGCTTTCGGCGGCTGCATTCGCGCACTATTTAAAGCATCCTGCTTTTCGTAATCAATCGCCGCATTTCCCATACAACACTAACTTCTAATTGCAACTATTTTTTAATTTTGTTAGAAATTAGAAATTGGAAATTAGAAATTTTCCATTACATTCCCTCTTCTTCGTCAAAATCTTTCTTGGCTTGCTCAATTTCCATAAGCTGACGTGGATCTGAAGTAATAATCTGGTCTTCAGCATATGATGCAATAACCTTAATAGCAACGTGTTTTGCTCCAGCAAATAAAACTCCTTCTCCAACGTTACTTTCCAATAGTAAGAATTTTTCTTGCTCGGTAAGATAGAAAGTGTCAGAAATAGTGTCGATTGCAGCTGGTGATTGACGCAGCAACAATTGAAGCGAAGAGTTTGTCACAATTGGTTTTCCATAACGCGACGACATGAAATCCGCAATATCCTGAGTAATAGTTGTCAGACCCGTATAATATTTTCGGCAACGTTTCGCAATTCCAAAAAGGAAAGATGCGGCATCTTCATTTTGCATCATAACCCAAGCTTCATCGACAACCACGATTCGTTTTTTCAATGTCGAACGCATCTCATTCCAAATAAATTGCAAAATAGTATACATTGCAATCGGACGAAGTTGTTCTTCCAAATCGCGAATATTGAAAACCACTAACTGATTATTGATTTGAACATTGGTTGGATGATTCAAAACTCCGGCAAAAATTCCTTCCGTATATTTCTCCAAACGCCTAGCAATTGATTCACCGCCTTCTGAATTTCTAACAACAGAATACAAATCTGACATAGTTGGAAATGAATTCGAATTGAAAGCTTTGAAATTACTTTGCGCGGTCACATCGCGCATAGCATATGTTTCGCGAATAGCTAAATCCAAAATTGAGTCTTCTTCAGGAGTCACAGCCCCAAGCATGATATGCAAAAGTCCGATAAGACTTGCGATATTTGATCTTAGGACATCTTCGGGATCTTCATCTTCACTAACTTGCGGAAGATCAAATGGGTTCAAATGAAAATTTGAATTAAGAGATAGCTTGATAAATGTTCCCCCGACCGTTTCACATAAATATTTATATTCATTTTCAGGATCGATAACAATAACATTTGTTCCCACCATTAATGAGCGGAAAATTTCAAGCTTTACAGTGTAACTTTTTCCACCTCCAGATTTGGAGAATACAACCATATTCGCATTCTCCATTTTGAATCTATCAAACAATATCAAGCTGTTATTATGCCTATTAATTCCATATAAAATTCCTTCATTCGAAGAAAGGTCGGCAGATACAAATGGGAATGTAGTTGAAAGCGGCGCAGTATTCAAATTGTTTGCAATATCAAGTTCATCATTGGCGAGAGGCATAGTCGAAGAAAAACCTTGCTCTGTCTTCAAAACAGCTGGCTTAACATACACAAGTTGAGCCTCCAGTATTGATTCTATTTCTTGATTAGCCTTATCCAATTCTTCCATTGTCTTTCCATAAATAGTCATATAAAGACCGAATCGGAAGAATTTTTCCGTTCCCTGTTGCAATTTGTCACGCAAATCTTCAATGTCTTGCAGGGCAGTTTCCAAGATTGGATCACGAATCTTTCCGGATTGCTCCTCCATATGGATCTGCGATTGAACCTGGGTTGAACTTTTTCTCAAAGTTTTCAGAATCTCAGAAGTGTTGATAGGATGAACAAACATCGCTGTGTCCATCGAAAAATCTATATTTATAATCGGAGAGAACCAATTGGTGTGCAAATAACGCGGGTATGCAACCACAAATAATGTCCTAGCATACGTGTCGCCAATTTGCAGATAGTTTGAATTTATCTTCATTGCAGCAGGAGCAATCAAATCTTTGATTGTAGCCACACCACGCTGATAAAGAGCTTCGCTTTGAAGCACTGCGTTGGTTGGCAGGGCAGGTTTTACACTTTTATCTTTATTTATTCCAAACATTTGTTTATTTTTATATCTTATTATCAAGCAAAGTGAGCGAAATGAAAATTAATATTTTCATTTCCGAACGAGCGCAGATACCAAAAGGTTTAATACCTCGCAGCTTGCTGCGTGAGCCCAATGGGTCCAGGGCTTGCCCTGGGGTATTAATACCCTTTTATTTACCTGAGTTCCACCTTGTCTATATCTTTAATGATGCTGTTATTGTGTGTTGATGGATTATATGAATTGTATAAAAGTTCAATCAATTCTTCTGTTTTTAATGGCGTAACCTTAACCCCTGTACCTGAAAGACCTGCGCTGATATGGTCGACTCTTTGCCAAAGCTGATTTTTGTATGTGTCAAAAAGTTCTCTGCGACGTGAAATTGCCATTTGAGAGTTTGTTGATCCGAAAAGTTTATCGAAGATGCCGCTTTTAGAATTTTCAATTGGATAAAACGGAACGACTACATAAAAAAACTTGGACATAATATTGGAAACATCTGCCAAATTCTTGATGAAATTTGAATATTCAGCAAGCTGCAAGCTCAAAAGTTCATTTGTAAGTTGAGTTTCCTTTTTCTTTAAGTAGTCTATATAAGGATTAATATTCAATTTACGGGAGCTGACTATTATTTGCATTGGAAAATCAAGAGAATTTAAGAAATTCTGATATTGACTAATAATAGAATCCTGCTCCTCAGTCGCTTTCAAATCAAAATTTATCGATGAAACCAAAAGCACGGCCCTAAGGGAACCATTTTTAAGCACGATAACGCCATCTCGCACTTCTTCGACGTCTACATATTTCTGGCTGCTTAAGCCAGCTCCTCCGCCACTGGTAAGATTATTTGAATGCAATGACTCCATAAAATTATTCTGTAAAACATGTAAACATACAAGCATTCAAACAGGCTATTGGTATTTTTGTTTAAATGTTTAGATGCTTAGATGATTATATGATTTACTATGCCTTTTTAACTGGTTGCTTTTTTAATATATCCTCTATGCCCTCATTGTATTCATTCCCTTCACTATCAAGTAGTTGTGCCAAATTTTTCAGTGATTCTGCAGTTAGATGTTTGTCAGGAGCAAAATTTTCAGTAACTTTTGCTTTTTGAGGAATATTAATAATATTTTGCGGTGCTCTTTTCCAAATGTAAACTTTCGGTTTAAAAAAATACATAATTCCATAAAAAACAAAACTTCCCATTGGCTGACCATATGGCCTGAAAAAGGCTAGCGATACAAAAATCACTGCTAGCGGAAAACCTATAACCAAAAAACCGGCAAGAGGAACCACATTCCACAAAATAAGCAGCATTATTCCCAAAGCAATAAGCCAACCCAACTGCTTAATCGTAAGCGGTCCGGCTACTTTATCCTCTACATCTATATATTGTGGAACATTAATCAGCATCTTATTAAATTCTATTTTTATTTATAAACTAAAACTAAACTGTAAAAAATTTCGCAACTTGAGTCACCAAAACCATTGATGCCATTGCAATGAAAACTCCCATTAAAGAATATTTGAAAATATTTTTTCCAGTATCAATCCTGTCCTCATCTCCAGCTGACGTAAGATACATGGAGGCGCCAACGGTCATCATTACGAGTGACAAAATTCCCATTGTGCCCAATAAGAAATTCAAAACTCTGATAGCTATTTCAGAAAGACTCAGTGCTGCAGCCAAACGAGTGTCAGAAGTTCCCCAGCCTAATATTATTGATATTTCCTTCAGAAACGATGGTGCTGCTAATCCAATTGCTAAACCAACCAATGCAGCCGTAATGGCACCCTTGGCTGTTTCTATTTGTTTACCGCCACCAGATATGACATAAAGCACTGCTCCATACACAATCATGAGCAAAGAGAGAGTGACAATTATTTTTTGCAAAGCTCCCATGAGCTGACTTAATAATTTATCAACTGTCTGAAATTGCAAAGGATTAGTAAATGAAGTTCCGCCACCACTTGGCTGTTGCGCACCAGGGGTTGCAACCGTACTTGAACTTATTGGTTTGCAGCACGCAGTTCCTTGGCCAGAACAAGTACCTCGGAATGTACAGTCGTAACCTGTGGGAACCCTGTAGCCAGTAGAAGAAGTTGAATCAGGAATTGTTGCGCGACAAGTCTCTCCGGCGCCACTACAACTGTCAGCAGCATATGATTCTTGAACATTAAGAGTCAATGCAATTCCAATAATAAAAAATAGCGACATAGCAATCAAATATAATCTTGTTCTTTTACTCATAATTTTATTTTAATTTAATTTCTATCTATTTGGATTTGCATTGCAATCAAATTGACCCCAACTTGTAATTCTCATGCCAAAAGTTGGATTTCCCTGTGCGTCAGTTTTTGAACCTACCGATTGGATTACTGTATTTATAATTAGCCAGCCTGCAAAAATAATGACGAAGCCTATTGCGGCATTTTTCATGGTGGTATTAGCCTTGCCCTTAAGACCAGGATCGCCAGCCGAAACAATATACATCACACCGGCAATGGTAAACGCGAGCAAGCCAACACCAATTGAAATCTTCATCAGATACTTAATAATATCATTCATACCTGAAATAAAATCGCAAAGTGTGCACATAGGTTGTCCAGCTCGTCCGCATTTAACCAAATCGCTTCCCTCGGTAGTTTGACCAGGAATCCTATAGTCTGAAATTTGACCAGCGCTGCCTGGCCCAGCTATAGGAGCGGTTGGAGCCACAGCATGACCAGGAGCATTACAAGCGCCATTTACACAAATTTGCCCATCGACACAAGCTGGATTACAAGCAGCCGAAACAGCATGAACATCATTATTTCCAACGTTAAAAAGAACGGTGACTATAATCGAAATAAATAAAATTTTAATCAGTTTAAGTTTCATATAGAATTTTTATCGAGCAGTGCTTCCATTTGATGAATAATTAACTCTATTTTTGGCCAAAACCAACCCATCATGCAACGAAACATCGCCGCGCGCAACCGATTCTATGACATCACTAAAAATATTATCTACATTAATAGGATCTATTTGGTACCAATGCCTAGCAACTAAATTACTTTGAGCAAATGCTCCAAGAATTGGATCGATTTTTTGATTTTCAATAATATCGCGGCGCGCTGCAGGCTGCTGAGTCTTTTTCAAATAATCAAAAGCCGGGTCAAAACCTATTGGAAAATCTTTACTTTTTTTTGTGTTAGCATTATACAAGGTCACAACTCCGGCATTCTTTAACGATAAAAATCTTAGGAATTGCCAAGCTTCATGCGTCCGAACTTCATTCGAAACAGGGGCAGCGGATTGAGCTCCAACAGCCGCCGTAGCATTAACCTTATTCCTAGCAACGCCATATCCCCAATAATTTGCAACGCTCACCGGCTTTGCAGGATTGATTTGTGGAACAGTTGTAATTGCGTAATTTAATTTTTGATTCTTATTTCTAATTTCCGAATTCTGCCATGAATAATTAAAGATCATAGCTACGGAACCTTCCGCAAATGCATCTATTGAATTATGTTGTCTAAAGTTCCAAGTATATAAAGGATTTTGAGTACTTGCTGCAAGACTAAGTTTTGCAAATTGAGTGTAATACCCCAATGCCATTTCGCCAGCTTGCGATACACTTCCATTTTGCGTGACCACGCCTTCGTCAAATTTTGCCAACATGCCTTTTCTGGATGGAAGGTCCACGCCGTTTTGAAACATCAAAAGACTAAGAAGATCACTGGCTCTATTAACATTACTAGCTGTTCCAATCGCTGCACCAGACTGCCTGATATTTCCCACTGAATCAATGACGGTTAATTTTTTAACTGCTTCATTAAATTCAAGCCAAGTCCTTGGCGGCGATGTTATTCCAGCCGCATTAAACATATCCTTATTATAATACATTGCCATAGAATCAACACTCAAGGGGACAGCATAAACCTTTCCATTGTCCATAAAATCAGAAGAAACTACGTCTGGAAAATTATTTTTCATATCTTGATCGCTAACCAGAGGCGCTGGAGCTGGCTCGAGCTTGTTCATGTAAGAAGGCAGCCAAGCATTATTAATCAAGAATATATCCGGACCTTGCCCTGAAGCAAGAGCATCCAATAGTTCTTGCACGTAAGTATCTTGAGAAAACTTTCTGTATTTAATTTCCCCTACGTATGGGTTAATTTTTTTATATTGATTTATTATCTCATTATAAACAGATGAATCATCAAAAATTCCCCATACTTCAAGATTCACCACATATCCAGCTTGCTGCTCTGCTGCGCAGCCTGAAAAGAATGGGACTATAGCGATAGCCAAAAAAGCCAAGAGGATTCTGCTCTTATACTTAGTCAAAGCGATGATTCGTTGTTTAAATGTCATATTTTTTATTTTTATTATCAAGCAAAGTGAGCGAAATGAAAAATTAATATTTTTCATTTCCGAGCGAGCGCAGATATCAAAAGGTTTAATACCTCGCAGCTCTGCTGCGTGAGCCCAAAGGGTCCAGGGCTCTGCCCTGGGTATAATACCTTTTATTTTCTGCAAGGCAATTTTAACGAGTTGCTGATTCAAATATCATACTGTGCAGCTGGATTCAAACAAACTATTTCCTAGCAATAAAGGCATAATGGAAATCTCCCGCTTCAATATCTTTTTCCATTATGAACTTGTCAGATTCAAACATCTTTTTCAAATCCTCCGGTTTTATTCTAATTTCACTGTCAGGTCCGATTGCTGACTCCGCCTGATTCCATTCAATTACTATTACAGCACCTCCTGGCTTAAGTATCCTATGCGCCTCGGCGATAATAATATCTTTTTTTTGATTTTGAAATAATATATCCTTCATGACAACCCAATCCACTGTTTCAGATTCAAGTTTTGAACCATTTTCCTTTTCCAAATTTACACGTTTAGTTTCTATGTTTATAATTCCAGAATTTTTACTTTTACCAACAACAGTTTCCAACGCCTGAGGAAGAACATCCAATGAATAAACTTTTCCACCCTGACCAACAATTTTCGCAAAAGGCATCGTAAAATATCCAGGCCCACATCCAAAATCTGCAACAACGCTTCCAGATTGAACATCAATCTGTGCAATAATCGCATCTGGATCAAGAAATTTTCCGACTACTGCTTGAGCAACTTCCATATGTTTTTTATAAACAATTATCTATCTATAGTTTACAACAAAAACCAAAAAACAACAAAGAGTAAGTTAGTATTTGGTATTTTGTTAGAAGTTATAAGTTATAAGTTATGTGTTATATGTTTATGTTTGTATATTTAGATGTTTATATGTTTAAATGATTATATGGAGAAGTGCCAGAGCGGTTGAATGGGTCACTCTCGAAAAGTGAAGTGGGGGCAACCCCACCAAGGGTTCAAATCCCTTCTTCTCCTCATTATATAAAAATTGACTGCCACCATCTCAAAATATGGCTTTTTTTCTTTACATAAGGCAAAATAAGTGATATGCTATCGGATGTATATTAAGAGTAAACATTATTCTATGATATTATCAGCAGAGTTTCAGCTTTATTTCTCATTTTTTGCGGCATTTTTGGCTATAGCAAGCTTAATTTTGGCAATTTTGAGTCATTTAAAGATTAAAAAAACTCATCAAAACATTGAAGCACTTTTTGCTGGCAAAGGAGCTCAGGACTTAGAATCCATATTATTGGCTCATACGAGGGAAATATCCAATATTGACAAGGAAATTCAAGAACTTTTTGAGATTTCTAACAAGATTCATAACCTTTCATTAAGAAGTATCCATAAAGTTGGCATAATAAGATTCAATCCATTTAAGGACATCGGCGGAGATCAAAGTTTTGCAGTTGCCCTATTGGATGGAAAAGATTCTGGCTTAGTTATTTCTTCCTTGCACACTCGCGAGGGCACAAGAATTTATTCGAAACCCATAACTCGTGGTGAATCTGAGAAATATACGCTGACAGAAGAAGAAAAAACAGCTATAAAAAGCGCAATCACAATCAAGCCAACAAAAATTTAATCATTTCGAAAAAATATCATAATGAATGAACCAGAGAAAAAAATTGTCAAAGTTCCAACTAGCATCACTGTAAAAAAATTCAGCGAGCTTTTAGGACTGCCTGTTTCCCATGTTATCACCGAACTTCTTAAAAACAGCATCCTTGCAACCATAAATGAGGAAATTGACTTTGATACAGCGACAATCATCGCTCAAGATTTAGGCTTTGAGACAGAAGCTGATCTTGTTATTTCTGATAGTGAGACTATAACTGTTGAGAAATTGATTGAAATCTGCAAAAAAGAAAAGGAGTCTGGAAAGAATCTTCATCCACGTCCACCAGTTGTAACTATCCTTGGACATGTTGATCACGGCAAAACAACTCTTTTGGACACAATTCGAAAAGCCAGCGTTGCAGCCAAAGAAGCTGGAGGAATAACTCAGCACATCAGCGCCTATCAAGTGAAAAAGAAAGGCAAATTAATCACTTTTATTGATACTCCAGGACATGAAGCTTTTTCTGGAATGAGGGAACGTGGTGTTAGTATCGCTGACATTGCCGTTTTGGTTGTTGCTGCTGACGATGGAGTTAGACCGCAAACAAAGGAAGTTATTGAATATCTTAAAGATAAAAAAATTCCAACCGTAGTTGCGATCAACAAAATCGATAAGCCGGATGCAAATCCCCAAAGAGTAAAGCAAGAATTAGCCGACAACGGAATCTTGATTGAACAATGGGGTGGCGATATCATCAGTGTAGAAGTCAGCGCTAAGCAAAATATTGGAATAGATTCCCTATTGGAAAGTATTCTATTAGTAGCAGAAGTCGAAGATTTCAAAGCTGACGATAAAAGAGATGGTTTCGGAATTGTCTTGGAATCAAATCTGGATCCTCAAAAAGGACCTATTGCCACCATCTTAGTAAAAACTGGAACATTGAAAGTTGGACAAGATGTAACTGCAGGAACAGCTTATGGTCGCATTAAAAAAATGGAAGATTTCACCGGTAAGAATTTGCTGACAGCTGGACCTTCGACACCGATTAAAGTAATGGGGCTTAATAGCACAGCAAATTCAAATGATGTGCTGCAAGTTGTAAGCGGAAAATCTATTGCTAGACTTAAATCCAAAGAATTCTCAGGAGGCCTTATTGAGAGAAAAGAAAAAGTTACTTCACAAAAACTAATGCGCATCATGGAAGAAGATAAGATTCAAAAACTAAATCTTATTCTGAAAGCTGATGTTCAAGGTTCACTTGAAGCTATTGAACAAATCATTTCCACCATCAAGACTGATGAAGTCATTGTTAACTACATCGAAACTGGAATTGGAAACATAACTGAATCTGACATCAAAGTTGGTGCTCCCTCACAAGCAATCGTTCTTGGTTTCAATGTTGAGACAACAACTGTAGCAAAACGCTTAGCTGAATCAAGCGGAGTAAAAATCAAAACTTTCAAAATTATTTACGAACTCGTTGAAGAAGTTAAAAAAACAATCATCGACATGCTTCCGCCAGAAATTGTTCGCACTGACCATGGAATGGTGAACGTTCTAGCAATTTTCAAAACTGGCAAACGTGACATGATCGTAGGAGGTCGCGTTACAGAAGGAAAAATCATCAAGGGTGCAATGATTGAGATCAGACGAGAAGGAGAGATTATCGGGAAAGGAAAACTGGAAGCACTTCAACAAGACAAGAAAGTTACGCCTGAAGTTGGAAAGGGAAATGAATGTGGAATCGTCTTTGAAGGTGACACGAAGATCAAAGAAGGTGACACGCTCATAGCGTATACGGAAGAAGAGAAAAAACGCAGCTTATAAAAAATATTTTTAGAAATAAGATGGGTTTTAATTTTTAATTTTGAATTTTTAATTTTGAATGAATTTTTAATGTTTTAATTTATCAAACATTAAGTCATTCAGATTTGATTCAAAATTCGAAATTCGAAATTCAAAATTCGAAATTCAATGTCAGAAAGAATTGTAAAACTAAATAAGCTTATCAAGCAGCATCTTGGAGAAATATTCCAAAGGGAACTTTCGCTCAAACCAGGATTGTTTTTGACGATTGCTAAGGTTGACACCACTCCCGATATTCGCTATACTCGAGTGTCTATAAGTGTTTTCCCATACAAGGAATCGGATTATGCTCTTAAGACATTGAATAAAGAAATTTATACAATTCAAGGCGCTCTTAACAAAAAGCTTGCGATGAGGCCGCTTCCCAGAATTGAATTTATCTTAGACTCTACAGAAGAAGAAGCTGACAAGATTGAAAAAATTCTCAAAGAGGTCTAAGGGACTTCCAAAACAAAAATACACCCACTTCAAAAATTCTTAAACCTTTTTTCAGGGTTTAAGATTTTTTTAGACAAATTATTTATCTCATCCTAGGTACCTAAATCGCAATGAAAGACTTCTCAACAGAATTTAATACACTCTCATATGTTATTGCAAAATCCAAAAATATTTTGCTTTTTGCGCATTCAGGTCCTGATGGAGACACGGCCGGCAGCGTGCTGGCTTTTAAGGATTATCTGACTTCAATTGGGAAACAGGCAACAATCGCATGTGTTGATCCTATTCCTAGTTTCCTAGAGACTCTTACCAATCAAACATTCTCTCTTCCGCAAGATTTAGACTTTTCTATTTTTGATGCTGCCATTGGCTGCGATAGTGTTGAACGTGGATTTCAAAATGTTCTACCTCAGCTTCCAGAAAAAACCGTAACGGCAATTATCGATCACCATCCTGACATCACAACAAAAGCAGACGTCGTCATTATAGATGCTAAACGCTCCTCCACCTGCGAAGTTATCTATGAATATTTTGTTTCTCAAGAAATTCATATATCCAAAAATATTGCGACCTACCTCATGATTGGCATCCTTTCAGATACTGGTAATTTTCAACATGCTAACACTTCCAGTAGGGTTATGGAAATTTCTTCAGATTTAATGAAAAAAGGTGCGTCAGTTTCGAAAATAATCGAAGCAACTTTTGCCAACAAAAAACTTTCGACACTTAAACTTTGGGGACGAGCCTTTGAAAAAGCAAAGATTAATCCATTAAATGGACTCATTACAACAGTTCTGACTGAAGCCGACATCGAAGAATGCAACGCTTCTACTGAAGATATTGGACAGGTTGCCTCCATTTTAAATACTGTTCCAGGAACAAAATTTTCTTTAGTTCTGTCGCAGCGAGATAAAGGAATTATAAAAGGTAGTCTTCGCAGCGAAGAATACAAAGGTGTTGATGTTTCGCAAATAGCTCATCAATTTGGTGGCGGCGGACACAAACTTGCCAGTGGCTTTGAAGTTAAAGGAAAAATTATAGAAACTGAAAGTGGTTGGGAAATCGTTTAAACTCAGAATTATGAATAAAGTATCATGAATCACGGGTCGCATAAATTCCACTTTCGTAATTCATAATTCGTAATTCTTTTTTACTCCCTAAAGTATTCCAAGTGCACCTTGTCTCCAATAACGATATAACTGCAACTATCAATCCAATCTCCGCAATTAGCATAAACAATTCCATCTGGCTCAGTTATAATTTCAGGCCAGTGACTATGACCAATCACAATGCCGCTTAATTTTCGCGAACGTGCATATGAAAGCGCCAAATTTCTAATCTTAGAAACCATTTCGGCATACTTCTTGGAATGTTTTTCAGCTGAAAGAGATTTTCTTGATCTGGAAAAAAATCGAATAAAAGCATTCAGCTTAACAAGCAGAACATACAATTGATCCAGTAGAATTGAAATCACCACATGATTTCTTGTGAAGGCATCGAACTCATCGCCATGCATAACCAAATATTTATGATGATTATGCCTAACAACATATTCATTTCGCATTTTTATTTTGCCAAATGTGAACTTTGAGAAAGCCCAAAAGGCGCGGTCGTGATTGCCTGGAATATAAACAATCCTTGTTCCCTGTTCAGATAATTGCGCTACTAGGGTTATAACCCTATGTTCATGGTCTTCAATTTTTTTATAATTCGTACTCCAAAGCTCAAAAACATCTCCAGCTAAAACTAACCGTTTTGGAGGCACTTTTAAAAGCTCAGCTAAGAACTTCACGATTTCTTTGGATTTGCTCTTATTGGAGCCAAGATGAAAATCGCTCATTACAATAGTATCTTCTTTGTTGTATTTTATTTCCATCATATTTGTTAAATCTCCTTGTCATTCCCGACCTGATCGGGAATCCAGGACCTTGCCTGAAGCATTTTGTTAAAAAAAGAAAAAGACCGGCATACACCCGTCTTCGCTTGAAGCTTCGCCAAGGCAAAGCCTGCCTTTTAAAGCTATGTATCTATTATAGCACATTTTAAGCCGCTCGTCCACTAGAGCTGTGCTGGATTCAAGTTCCTAATGCAACTTTCTGACCTGTTGTTAATTCATAATACTTATCTGATTTGGCTTGTGCATTTATTGCAAAATATTGTACTTTGTAGAAATTATTCTTCCAAACCTCCCTGGTGACTGTGCTTGTCGGTCTATTGATTCTTCTTGCAATGCTAGCAAATGATTCGGATGCCCAAATGCCCCTACTGATTTCTTCTCGATCTTTAAGATTTAAACGTTTGTAATTATTCATGGTTCTATCCTAGCAGATCAGCCGTTGCGTTGAATACTTGAACTCGCCTGTATAATGTATCGTGTATGATGTATTATGTATACAAGGAAGGAACTTATACATTATACGTACTACTTAATACTTTATACTAATCTTATGTACATAGGTTGTCACGTTTCAATAGCAGGAGGAGTTTTCAACGCCCCCGAGAGAGCAGCTGAACTTGGCGCAAATGCTATGCAGATTTTCACGCGCTCACCGCAAGGAGGCAAAGCGCCGGAGCTCACCCCAGAAATATTAGCTGAATTTAAGTTACGAGTTACGAGTTACGGATTACAAGAAATTGTTGTCCACACGCCGTACTATATAAACTTTGCATCTGAAAATAATCGCATTCGTCATGGCAGCGTCAGCGTGGTTCGCGATGAGCTTGAACGTGCAAGCTTACTTGGCGCAAAGTATGTCATGACTCATCTTGGTAGCGCCGGAACTCTATCCGAGCGTGAAGCTTCCGACAAAGTTGTAGAAATGTTAAGCAAGACGCTGGAAGGCTACGATGGCAGCGCTGAACTCCTAATTGAAAATTGTGCTGGCGCTGGAAAAATTATCGGCGACAAATTTTCCGAGATTTTATATATCTTGGAAAAAATAAATCATCCGAAATTAAACGGCATCTGTATTGATACCCAACATTCATTTGCATCAGGTTATGACTGGAGAGATTTCGAAACCACGCTTGCTAAAATCGACAGCGAAATTGGTTTGGATAAAATAAAACTTATTCATGCCAACGACAGCAAAACAGAATTTGCTTCTCGCAAAGACAGACACGAACATATCGGCAAAGGTCTTATCGGACAGGAAGCTTTCAAAAAAATTGTGTCTTTTGCTAAAGAAAAAAACATCACCATGATTGCAGAAACAGAATACGATTTTGTGAAAGATGATATTGAACTTCTAAAAAATTTGAGTAAAAAAATAGAAAAATAAAATTATGCTTATAGCTATCATATCCGACACTCACGACAATATTCCAAACATTAAAAAGGTTTTGGATTATTGCAGGGAAAACAAAATTGAAAAAATGATTCACTGCGGCGACCTGGCAGAAATTGAAACCTTGGATTATATCCGCGAAAATTTTGCTGGTGATATTTTTTGGACATTTGGAAACATGGATCGCGGACACGCCGCCGACTATCCATTTGCAGATGGAAAATATCGCTCGATAAATATTTTCTCCAAACATGGAGAAGTTGAAATTGCAAACAAAAAAATTGCTTTCGTGCATTATCCTGACTATGCTCGCAGTCTCGCAGAAGAAGGAAAATTCGATTTTGTTTTTTATGGCCACACACACAAACCTTGGACTGAAATAATCAAAGGCGAGCGATATGGAAATATCAAAGAATGTGAAATGCTCAATCCTGGAAATGTTGCCAATCAATATTATCCTCCGACCTTTGCAGTGTTAGATACGAATGATTACAAATTTAAACTTGTCTTAATAAATGGATTAAAATAATACTAATGTCATGAGGATGACAAAAAAAGAACAACTGTCAAAATTAAATATCAAGATGTCCAAATGCAGCAAGTGCCTTCTTCATTGTGGAAATTCACATATTGTTATTGGCGATGGAAATCTTGATGCGGAAATTCTTTTTATCGGAGAGGCGCCTGGAAAAAATGAGGACAAACTTGGAATCCCCTTTATTGGTAGCAGCGGAAGGATATTAGATAAAATGCTGGAGTCAATAAATTTAAAACGCGAAGATGTTTACATCACAAACATACTGAAATGTAGGCCACCTGAAAATCGCGACCCTCTTCCAGAAGAAGTTTACGATTGTCAGCCATGGCTCGAGCAGCAAATTAAAATAATAAATCCAAAACTTATTATTACGCTCGGCCGCTTTTCCTTAAACTGTTTTTTGCCCGAAGTAAAAATATCACAAGTTCACGGAGAACTATTCGATATTGAAATCAATAATATAGGTACAAAAAAAATTCTTCCTTTTTATCATCCAGCAGCGGCACGTCAGAACAGGAAAACGAGAGTCTTGTTTGAAGAAGATTTTGCAAAAATTCCTGCCATTCTAAAGCAAATCAAAAAAGAGCAATGATGCTCTTTTTTGTTAATGTGGGCGGAGCGGGACCTTTCGCGTCACTCACTTGTCGTCGCAAGCTCATTCCTTGTCCTGGGCAGCGTCAAATGTTCCTATGGTCACATTTGTCGACGCACGCTGCGTTGTCATTCTGCTGAATGTCAACTTGCTTTGCTTCTGCCCGTTCGAGTCCCACTCGCCCAAAATTAAAACTCCTCTTGGAAGTTTTAATTATTTGTGGGCGGAGCGGGACTCGAACCCGCATGCCATAAATGACGCGACATTTTAAGTGTCGAATGTATACCAATTTCATCATCCGCCCAAATATTCACTTTTTAATATTACACCCCCTATGTGAAGACTTCAAGCTGTGACAGTTTGGACAAAGCACAATTAAATTCTCAATTCTATTATCTTTAGAATTTCCATTTATGTGATGAAGTTCCAAAGGAATTCTCCCATCTTCAGTCACTTTATCCCATCCGCATTCTTCACAACACTTAAGCTTTAAATTTGCTGCAAATAATCTCTTCTTTAGCTTATAACTTTGAAAATAATTATTTTCTTTTAGTATGTCAATCAATTCAATCCTTGGCTTTCCTATTCCTCTCATCCCCTTATTCCACGCCTTTCCCGTGAAATGCGCCGTATCAATTCCATATTCTTTTATATATTTTCCTATCTGAGTATAATTTCCACCTGCTAATTTAAGATTCAGACAAGAAAGTACCTGTCGTATACTTTTTGACTTCGCTACTGCATTTTTAAGATCAATCTCACCCCAACTTCTCTTTTTATTCATAATGGAATACATGAAAGAATATCTTATCCTGTAAGTATACCACTAATTTTATAGAGAAACAATGTGAGGTCCGTACCAGATTTGAACTGATGTAGACGGTTTTGCAAACCGCTGCCTAACCACTCGGCCAACGGACCTAAAATATTTCTAAAAAACTGTTCAATGCTTACATAAGCTTACCAAAATAATTTTAAAGCGTCAATCAAGCCAAGAAACAAAAAATACCCCACGAATGGGGTATTTTTCATAATTTGTTTTATTCTACAACCTTCGCCATCAGATTCTGTCTTCCAAAAGCAAAAGCTTCTTTTTTTGTTTCCATGTAAATATCTATCTTGTTTCCTTTAATTGCTCCACCACGATCTTCACAAATGAAAGTTCCTTGACCTTCAATTTCTATTTTTGCTCCAAAAGGAAATTCTGGAGGACAAGCAATAGTCCTATTGGCTTGAACTTTAATACCGGAAGCTGTTATTCCTAGACCATCAACTGTTTCATCTATAGCAGCGGTGTAGGCAGAAGCATTAATAACAAATGGCTCTTTTGGAAGATTTGCCCATTTCTGAACTTGTTTTAACTTCCATTTACCTAAGATTTCCTCATTTTTAATTTCTTCAGGAGTTTTTTCTATTTCCTTTTGCTCTTCAACTGCTTGCAAGCCTTCCTTAGCTTCAACTATTTCAGGAGTCAAAAGTTTAGAAATATATGAAAATGTGCTTTTTATATTTGTTTCAGTGTTTATTGTGTTTGCTGATGCCAATTGCGGAATAATTATCGCAAGTGCGGCCAACAAGATTACAACAATCCTGATAATACGCATGAAATGTATCTTACTTTTTAACCATTAGCTGAACTTGCACTATAACTACAGCCAAATGGGTCGACTTCTCCTCTATCATTGTCGACCTACTATATTATCATATTTTAAGCTAACAGTCAACCATAATAGGTCATATTTGGCTCAACAAAGCCTTTTTCGATTTTAAAATTAACAAAAAACAGCCTTTTGAGGCTTAAACAAAGCATTTTAATAAAAAATAGTTTTAGGGTCTAAAAAGTAAAGTAAAACAAGAAGCCTGCATAAAAAATTCGCAGCCACACTGAATCTAATCTGCTAAGTGACCAAATCAGCGCGCTAAAAGGAATTCCCAAAATTGCAAAGATGTTTCGTTTCAAATGTGACCAATTTTCAAGCCAAAGAGTCTTAGCATCTCCCCTGCTAGGCAGGCAATTAAAGGCAATAGATGCGCCTATCCAAATCCAAAAATACTCACGCAAAAGTTCGTTTTCATTTCTACTTAGCAAAAATGAAGCTGCAGACAGAAGAGAGCCCAGGATAAATGGCCCAGCTGCAACAAAAAACGCTTGATAGAAATAATGTGAAGCTTCGTGCAAAACGTAGCCTGCTGGATTTCCAAACCTAAAATAACAAACTTTTTTAACACGCACGCCCAAAAATCTACAAAAAAATTCATGACTAAATTCATGAATGATGACGCCTGGAAAAGTTAAGATTGAAATAAGTTGCCCCAAAATTGTTTCGATTTAGAAAATATTATCTACCAGCTCTTGTATTATTCATATACTATTATGACTTGCCTATGAAGATTGCACAAATAGCACCAATTGTCGAAAGAGTTCCTCCGGCCAAATATGGAGGAACAGAAAGAGTCGTCTATGAAATTACTGAACAGCTTGTTCAAATGGGACATACTGTTACTCTTTTTGCTAGCGGGAATTCCAAAACATCTGCCAAACTGGAATCAATTTATCCAAGAGCTTTGCGAGAAGCAAGAATTGAAAATCTGTATGGGCCAAATGCTTTGACAATGCTTCATATCGGAAACGCCTATCAAATGCAAAATGAGTTTGACATCATTCATGACCATAATGGGTTCATTAGTTTACCTTCAGCCAATATTTCAAACACTCCTGTTGTTATGACTTATCACGGATCATTTAATCCCGAAATTAGAAGACTATATCAGACTTTGAAAAAACCTTTTTTAGTTTCCATTTCCAAAGCGCAGACAAAAGGGGTTGATGGAGTTAATCTCATTGGAAATGTCTACAACGGTTTATCGATGGAAAATTATCCTTTTTCAAATTCACATGATGGTTATCTTTTATTTGTAGGAAGAATTTCCTTGGAAAAAGGTGTCCACTATGCAATCCAAACAGCTCTACATTTGAATGTTCCTCTTATTATTGCAGCCAAACTAGATGATGTTGACTTGCCCTATTTCAATCAATTTATAGGACCTCGTCTTTCTGAAAACATAAAATGGATTGGCGAAGTGAATGAAGAAGAAAGAAACAAGCTGATGAGCAAGGCCATGTGTTTTCTGCATCCCGTTACCTGGAAAGAACCTTTCGGACTCACACTTATTGAATCGATGGCATGCGGATGTCCAGTTGTAGCTTTCAAAAGAGGTTCAATTCCAGAAGTAATAATAAATAAAAAAACAGGTTTTGTGGTTTCTGACATTCACGAAATGATTGAGGCTGTAAAAAAAATAGACACTATCAATAGAGAAGATTGCCGCAAGCATGCTTTAGAAAATTTTAGTGCCAGATTGATGGCAGAGCGATACGAAAAGATTTATGAAAAAATATTAAAAAGACAATTACGAAGAAAAAAATGAACAAACTTGATAAGCAAGAAACGAATATAACTTACGACCCGGATTATTTTTATAATCTTGGCATGCAAACTATCCAAGCATTGGAAGTTCCTGGTGGAGTTTTAGCATCTTCAGCCGAAGAAATTTATGGCTGTATTTTTGGCAGAGACTCATTAATTTCCGCGCTTAAACTCCTTAAGTCACATGACTATGAATCAAATCCTTATTATCTTTATCTTACAAGAAAAATTTTAGAAGGATTATTAGAACTTCAAGGCAAAGAAATAAATATTGAATCAGGCGAAGAACCTGGAAAATGCATCCATGAATTTCGTGCAACCGCACATGAAAGGCTTACAAAAACCGGGACTCCTCCATGGTATATGTACTCCGATGGAACCATGAGAAACTTTGATAGTATAGATTCTACGCCTCTGCTGCTGATTGCACTCTATCGTTATTTTCAAAAAAGTAGTGACACTGATTTTATTAAAGAAAAAGAAAAGAATATAAATTTAGCACTCGATTGGATTTTAAATTTTGGCGACAAGAACGGCGATGGGTTTATTGATTATGAAAAACATCCCGAAAGAAAAGCGGGCGGGCTTGATGTTCAAAGTTGGATGGATAGCGCCGAATCAGTTTTCCACGAAGATGATATCGCAGTCGTGTTTCCAATTTCGCCAGTAGAGGCGCAAGCCTATTCATATCTAGCCTTAAAGCTGTGGTCCAAATATTTTTCCGAGCATACAAAAAAGAGAGCTGAAATTTTATCACAAAAAGCAAAGCATCTTAAGCAAGAATTTAACAAGAGATTTGTTTTTGGACAACCGGAATATCCAATATTTGCGCATGCCATTGATAACAATGGAAAAGCATTAGTTTCCAAACGCTCAAGCATCGGTCACATTTTATGGGCATGTCTTAATGAAAAAGATGATGGAAAAAAAGACTGCATCTTAGATAAGCAATTTATCGAGCCGCTGATAAAAAATATTTTGCAGCCTGATATCTTTGAACCAACAGCTGGCATTCGAACACTTAGCAAAGAATCGAGAGTTTTTGACCCCATCAGTTATCATAATGGTTCTATTTGGCCGCATGACAATTCTCTTATTGCAGAAGGGATGCAAAATTTTGGATTCAAAAAAGAAGCGCACTTGGTGCGCCATGCTATTTTTTCTGCCTACACTCATTTCCAAACACCAATCGAACTTTTCGCTTTTCATGAAGGCAACTATTTGGAATATAAATCACAGTCAGGACAAATTGCCTGCCGAGAGCAAGCCTGGAGCGCCGCATCGATGATTGCAGACGCACTGGCATTGAAACATGAATAAGATAACTATGGCGATTCTCCTTTCAGGGCTTCAGTATCCCAGCCAGCAAGCTTAGCACTTTCGATATATGTGACTTGCAAAAAATTTTCTATTTCTTTTTCTGGATTCGCAGATTTAATAACATCTTCATAGAGTAAAATATATTCTGATAATTTCTTATCAAAGGCAGCTATTTCTGATTTTAAATTTATATTTTCTAAACCCTTCGGGGGCGGATAGATATATGAATAAAAAGCTGGAAAGGGAAATTTTTCATCGCCAGGCCAAAAGCCGAATGCGAAATTCTCTTCATTTTCTGCATATCGCATGATTTTGCCCATTATGCCATCCATTTTTGGAGGCTGCGCTTTTTTACCAGAAAAGCGAGAACTATTCAAATCAAAAAATCCCCAATAAAATTGTACTGGACTGCTTTTTCCGCGGAATGGAGTTCGGAAACGATCAAATATCAAATTAATTTGAAGGATTATTTGCCACCAGCGAGTTACATATTTACTATCATATGAGCAATGAGTATTATCCTTCATGAAATCAATCGGATTTACAAACTCCACAGGCATTGTATATATCTCAACATCGATACCTAAAGATTTCAATGCCACCGTAAATTCTTTATAAAATTTGGAAACACAGCATGGTTTCATGGGAATGATTATCTTTCTACCATCACTAACCTTGATAGAAATATAATGATATATGAAATTAAATTCAATTTCGAATGTTTTTGCATCAAAGTAAATGCGTCCAGTAGTTATTCCCTGGGCATTCACATAAAATGCAACTTCCCACCATTGATTAAGAAAGGGATCAAGTTTTAATTTAATTTTTCCAACTATCTGCATCCACATGTGCAGGGTATCAAGAGTATCTTTCCATTCTTCATAGGGCAACGATGGCCACTCAGCTTTTTTATTTTTTTTCAGCTCGTTCATTACTCTCACATTAATTTTCAATTATCATAATCTTACAATTAATACAATTTTATTAAAAAAATATTTATAGATTCGAACAGCCCCTTTTAGGGACTGTTTTTTGAATCTTTGAGTTGTCTTATTTCTACGGTCAGTACCGGGTTCATGGATAAAAGTCTTGTTTAAGGAAAAATAAAAAGAAACCCCATCACCTTAATAAGCGTGATGGGGTTTTATGTCTCCATTGTCTGTTTAGGACGAGGTTCCGAGCTGGTAGAACTTGTGAGCAAGAAAGACCTTGAAATACTCGTAGATCTGCTGTTCGTCGTTGACACCTCCGAGCTTGAAGACGCGGATGATGGCAGTCATGTGCCTGCGGAAGTCGCCGAAGTTCATGGCGTTGTGATTGGAGCGAAGGATAAGCTCGAGAATTCCGTCCCGTCCTATGCCACGCCCGCGAGCAAGCTGGATTGCACGGCTTTCCTTTCTCCGCATACTTTCTCTGAAATTCGGCTGAAGGGATGAATCGACGATACCCATTGTAAAACTGAAGGCCAACTCTCTGAGTTTTTTGTCGGTGTATCCTTCATACTCGAACTTCTTGGATTCTCCGTAGATGTGCTCAAGCATGAAATCAGCCACAGATGCGAGGCAGAGTTCGTAGATGTCGCTGATGGCGATTCCGCTTTGGCTTGCGATGCGTCTTGTTACTGCAAATTCACTGATAAACAAAGCGAACGGGATGGACTGTCTGAATACAGGCATGGAACACTGTTGAGCATCTTCGATTGCCACGCCTTTATACTGATCCTTTACCTCGGCAATCTCGCGTTTGAACTGCTCAAGCGCTCCTCCAGGAAAGCTTTCGACCATCCAGCCGCGAAAAACTTTCCATGCTATTCTTCTGAGCTCTGCATCATTAGTTACCAACATAATTCCTCCCTCATTTTTAATACATCAGCATTAAAGCTAGATGTTTTTCCTACTAACATTTTTGCAAAGAACAATATAAGTTATAACAAAAAACAATTTCTGTCAAGATTATTTTTAGTTTTGTTTTTAGTTTATTTTTTAGTTCCAACCTAATTTCTGGAGTACTAAAAACAGGCTTTAAACAAAGTCTGTTTTTGCTGGAGCTGGCTAGTGAGTGCGGTTAGTACTGGATTTATGAATAAGAGTCTTATTTAAGGAAAAAGAAAAACGACCCGATGCTGTTAAGCAAAGGGCCGCTCTTTTTCTGATTCTGCGCTGTGTTTATCGTGATCAGTATGTTTTGTTGTGTACTTCTTTCTCACCTGTAAGCGCTTCGATGTAGTGCCACAGAAACTCTTCTGCCGAGCTGTCGTGAATAAAAGTTGACAGCAGGTCTTTGAGAGTGGCTTCGGAGGGCAGGTTGTCCAGAGCTTCAGCTTGATGTGGCCAGCTCTTGTCGACCAGCACCTTTGTTGCGACTTCTCGGTCGAGGACCAGCTCCGGATACAGCGCGAGCAAGCGCACGGAAGGAGGGTCTTTCAGTTCCTTCTCCTTTTTCTCGAAAGCGGAAACTGCATCATCGCCACCCTCTTTCTGGATTTCCGCAAGGAGTTTTTCCCTAGTCCAGTGGGACGACAGCATGGCACATTCATACGGTTTTCTAAGCTCGTAAATGTATCCGGAGAAAACGCCGCAAGGAACTTGGCCCAAGCTGATGTATTTCTCGAGTCCCTCGCTGAGGGGGCACGCCGAGCAGATTATCTTTGCATATGCCCCGGCGTAAGCTTCTTTTTTCATCTTGTTGCACCAGTCCCGGTACCAGATCTGCCCTTCGGGAGCTTTCGGCATTTCCTTATCGAATTCTTTCCTGGGGCAGTTCTGGGGAGCAACTACGCTGAACTTGATGAAAATTTCGGAAACGAGCTTCTCCATGATTTCCTGAGCATCCTTGAGATCCTTGTTCATTCCTTTGGATTCTTCGATGCGTCCGTCTGCGAGGTCATGATTCATCCTCCAAACGAATCCGCCAAGTCCTTCGATGGATGTCCAATATTCCATTTCTGTTTCTGGCCACTTTTTCAGTTCCATACATTTCTCCTTTTAACAGAAGTTGATTCCTTGGTGAAATTTACGCGCTTGTTGAATTTTCGATCTTGTCTTTTACGAAGCTGAGGGATTCTTCCGGCGACTTACTGTAAACTGTTTCTTCCTCACCGCTTTGCATGTCGACAAAGTCGACCCTGACACCTCTCCAGGTTGTGACGAGCCAGAATTCCAGAGTGCCGAAGACGACATCCATCCAGTTCAACCCCCACCCGCCAATGTTCCTATCAACCATCCACCATGAGACGGGCCACACCAGTCCGAGTAGAAGATTTTCCAGATGACGACTTCCGTAATGCATGATGTGTCCGCGGAAGGTATTCATACCGACACAGCAGTGCAAGTAAGAAAATGTCGTCATGCAGAAAATTGTGATAAGCGCGAAGGCGATATAGGTTTTCCACGCCCAGACGAGAAAAGTGCCGGCAAGAATTACCGGCCCGATCTTGAAGAAGAGTGAAACCCCAGCGACGACGACTGCAATCAGAAACAGAAAACCAGTGTACGGCACGAGAAGCAGAAGTAAAGCCACGATTGCAAGAATGAAGCCCAGAGCTTTTTTCATGATGTATCCTCCCAAGTAGTTGGCTTGATTTCTCAAGCGTTTAGAATCAGATATCCTTTGTAGTAGCATCTCAAATCCCAACAAAGAGATACGCGATGCTACCACAAATTAAACTTATACATATTGTTAATGAACGCTTAATTTAAGCATGCTATGCTAAAAAAGTCAATGTTACCATAGGCAGATTTAAACAGCTATGCAATTCCCTTATTATAAAAATAAGGTCATTTTTTCCTTTTTATGCCCGTATTACTATTTTAGTTCTATTCTATTTCTTGGGTAACAAAAAATAAGGCTTTGTAGAGCATTATTTTCATTGAGCTGGCTAGCGAGTGTGGTTAGAACTGGATTTATAGATAGAAGCTTTGTTCAGGCTCCAAGCCTAGACGAAGTCAGAACTGCTTTTCAAAAAAACACGAAATGATTAATGCATAGATTAGCCTACTTCTTACCCTCGTAAGCCTCTTGTAACTGTGCCATGTTAATCTTTTTCATGTCCAATACTGCCGCCATTACTCTTTCGACCTTATTTTTGTCTTGATCTTGAAGCATTTTCTCTATAAACGTTGGCATTATTTGCCATGATAGACCAAAGCGATCCTTGAGCCAGCCACAGATTTGGGATTTTTCATCCCCACCCTCCTTCAATGTTTCCCAATAGTAATCGATTTCTTCTTGTGTATCGCAATTTATGGTCAAGGAAAAAGCTTCAGAAAGTCTGAATGGTTCTCCACCATTAATAGCAATGAAGTCTTGTCCGGCCAAGTTGAAAGCTACTGTCATTACAGACCCAGCTGGTTTCCCGGAAACTTTTTCCGTCACTTTAGGATAGTGACTGATACCGGAAATCCCTGCTTTTTCACCAGCCTTAGTGAAAACTGAAACATAGAACTCAGCTGCTTCCTCTGCACCATCATTAAACCAAATAAACGGGGTTAATTTTTGCATTTGCATATATTTTTAATTAGTCCTAATTATTTAGAGGCTAATAATTGACTTGAAACCGCCATAAGCCATACGCTTCATATCGAACGGCATCGGCATATCTTTCATTTTAGGGTCGCTCATCATCGGGTCTTTCATCACTTTTGCATTGACTGTGTCTCTGTGTGTGCGTGATTTGTAGACAATAAAAGAAAACACCACTGTCTCGCCCTTTTTGACTTTGACCAATTCCGGGAACTTTACAAAATCCATCCCCATCATTGTAGGATTTAAATCATCTCCGACAGCTTCGATATAATCAAGGGCGCCATATTTTTTCATTAATTTTGCCATTGGCAAAGCCATCTTGCGATATTCTGGCAGTTTTCTTATGGGAACTGGCAAAACAAAACCATCTATATATTTAGCCATATTATTATGTATTTGAATTTGAAATTATAAAATTATAAAAGATATTACAATTAAGTTATATGTTTATTTATCATTCTTTAGTGGATTTGTATTTCAGCAAACGAAAAAGTCCCTTAGAAGGTTTGTATATCTTGTCGGGATGTCTTGGGATAAGCTTGGATAAGTTTCCAGATACATCCGTTAACCGTTTTCGGATAAAAACTGGAATCCAATGCTTTGATTTTTGAGAGCAACTCTGACCAGCGCAAACCCTCTGGATTACGGGCATTATGTTCTGAGTTTATTCTAAAAAGACGGACAAGTTGAAATCACTTTAAGGAAACAGTACCAAATTATTGAATTATTAAAAAAGGATTAGAAAAAATAAAGTCTGAACAACGAATGGTTGGTACCGAAAGTTTGTGCTCTAGATAAAACAAAAACAGCCCTTTCGGAGGCTGTTTTTGACAACTGGAGCGGGTAAGCAGAATCGAACTGCCGTCTCATCCTTGGCAAGGACGTATAATAGCCACTATACGATACCCGCTTTTATGTTGTGGGTCCAGCTGGAATCGAACCAGCGACCAAGCGATTATGAGTCGCCTGCTCTAACCGCTGAGCTATGGACCCAACTACGTGTGCCTGAGGAGAGAATTGAACTCACGACACGTGGATTTTCAATCCACTGCTCTACCACTGAGCTACTCAGGCATGATTTCTTTTTTATATTTCCCCACGGGAAAGTTACTTTTCCCGCCTTTTCCCTCTTGCTAAGCAAAAAGTGAAAAGTAAATGAAATGTGGGCGATACTGGACTCGAACCAGTGACCCCTTCTTTGTAAGAGAAGTGCTCTAGCCAACTGAGCTAATCGCCCGTAATTATATTGCTACATGGTTAAATTGTTATATTGTTCGCAAAAAAAATAACAACAATATAGCAATTTATCAATATAACAATTTAAACTTGTGCCCCAAAGGGGACTCGAACCCCTATGCCGATTAAAGCCATGCACCTCAAGCATGTGTGTATACCAATTCCACCATCGGGGCATGTCGAGGACTTCAATGCCTATTTTCAATATTAATCCCCGCAAGAAGCAGGGATTAATCTAAATTTCAATCAACTATTCTGCTTTCACTTCTTCAGCTGGAGTTTCTACAACTTCTTCAACAATTTCTGCAACCTCTTCTTTTTTCTTTTTAGCATCCTTAGCAGGAGCACTAAGATCAGTATACTTCATTTTCAATGATTTAGCACTACGTTCGCGAACGAAGTATAGTTTTGACTGACGAACTTTAGCTCTTTTCACCAATTCAATTTTTTCAATAGCTGGAGATTGAATAGGAACAACGATTTCAACACCAATACCGTTAGAAACTTTTCGCACTGTTATCATTGATGATGAACTTTGTTTTCCCTTAACGGCAATAATCATTCCTTCAAAAATCTGAGTTCTTTCCTTTCCACCTTCAATAATTTTTCGGAAAACTTTCACAACATCCCCTGCTCGAAAAACCGGCATTTCAGCTGTTTTCTTTGATGTATTAAAGTCTAATAGTTTGTTATTCATAGCATTAAATCCCACACTCCTACCCGGGCAAGTGATATTGTCCCTCAACGGTTATAGGAAACGACATTAGTTTAATTAAAAAGCTTTTCCATCATACTAGCAAAAGGGTTTTTCGTCAACCCTGCAGCTATTATATTGACACTATATTTTCTAATTATCTGCAATTTACATGACTTAAAAAAATAATACCACTTTATTTTGCTTTATTTAAAGCAAAATATCGCTAAATATTTTTCAAAAAATCAGTGAAATCCTGCGGCATTGGAGCTATAAATTCATAAGATTCTCCAAGTAAATCAAATTTCAGCTTATGCGCATGCAACAATTGTCTTTTCGCTGTTTTCTTATTTTCCTGGGGCTCTGGCGTTCCATAAATCGTATCTCCTATCACAGGATGCCCAATTGATGCCAAGTGAATTCTGATTTGGTGCATTCTACCAGTCTTAGGAGTCACTTCCACCAAGCTATATCCATCAAATTCATCTATAACCTTATATTGTGTTTCTGCTGGCCTGATTATTGTCTTAGTATTTTTTCTGGCGATAACTTGTTTTCTATAAGTTGATGATCTAGCAATCGGTTTTTCAATTATGCCTTCTTTCTCAATAAATATTCCTGCAGCAATTGCCAAATATTCTTTTTCAACGTCGCGATCCTTAAACATTTCCTTTAAAGCATTGAACGCCTCCATATTACGGGCAATAACCATAACTCCCGACGTATCCTTATCAAGGCGATGTACCACTCCAGGCCTCATTTCAGCGCCCTGAGAGTCATCGTGCACATTTGCTATCTCTTTATACTGCGAAAGAAGAGCATTGACCAATGTATTGTCTTTCTCGTTAAAACTTGGGTGCACTTGCACCCCAGCTTGTTTATTGATGACAATAATATCTTCATTTTCAAAAAGCACACTCAATTCCATTTCCTTATTACTTGTCAAACTCTTATCTTCAGGCTCTCGGGAGAAATTTTCAAGCATTATTGCATCCCCTTCTTCCAAAATATAACTTGGCTTAATAGCCTTATTATTTACCAGAACGTCACCATTCTTAATTCTGCGTATTATCTCTCCTCGCGAATACAAAAAAAACTCCTTTACCAGGAATTTATCAATCCGCGTTCCAACGCCTATCTGTTCTACGATAATTTTTTCCATAATACTATGTGCCCAGGAGAGGACATCTCACTCGCTTCGCTCTTTGAAACCCTTCGGTTTCAATACTTCCGGCCACGGGGAAATATCTTTCCCCGACCCCCTTTAGTTCTCGTCCTCTTTTGAATATTAAAGTGCCCAGGAGAGGACTCGAACCTCCACAGATTGCTCTACCAGTTCCTAAGACTGGCGTGTATACCAATTCCACCACCTGGGCAAATCACAATATTATAAGTATAGACCATTTATTGTAATCAGGCAAGCCCCATTAGAAGCCTGCTAGGTGCCACTTGAGCATCTCTTATGCCATATAAATACAATATCAGCATTATAATCTGTATCAAATTTTGTGAGCTTCTAACGGGGCAAGCCTTAAACGAGGATTTTTTGAATCCTTTCAGCTTCAACCTGCAAGGCTCCGCTTTCTTCATATTCTCCATGATGTCTCGTTCCTTCGCCATAAGTTTCCCTTTTTTGATCCAAATGGAAATTAATAACAAGAGACAATCCTTCCAAGTGGGAATACATATGAAATCTTGGATAACCGCTGCGTGCTAATGGCCTGACAAAACTCATTTCATCTCCTTCTTTGCGTTGAAATGTGTACCCCGCTCTTCGCAGCAAGCTCACTGGGTTTTCCTTGATGTTTTCGATTTTTAGCCGCATAATATAAATATGAAAAGCAATTATCAATTTCCTATAAATCAAATTATATGACAATAGGCGAGAAAAGTACAATGCAAAAATTTGAAGAATTTTCTTTGCTGAAAATAATATTTTCAATTTTTAGCATTATCATCCTGCGATTGTTTTTAGAAAATTACGTCTATCCCGACGCCATGGGATATTTTTTTTCCACTGAAAGGGTCATACACGCAATATTATATTTTTTCTCTCTTTATTTTTCTCTATCTTTATTATTATATTTTTTTACAAAAGATGTATTTGAAAACATATTGATTTTCGTATCAAAAATATTTCTCTTCATACTTGCAGTTCCAGTAGTTGATTTTATTTTCAATACAATGACTTCGAAAGCATTCATGGCATACTTAACAGTAAGCCCTGATAAATTTTTAACCACTTTTCTGGATATTCTTAATCCCCTAAGCAGACAGGGTGTAACATTTGGTCAACATTTTGCAGCTTACGCTATACTAATATCTATGATTATTTTTGTTCATAAAAGAAGCAAGGATATTATCAGAATTTTATTTTTAATAGCCAGCGTATATTTGACTTTATTCTTTTACGAAATGATACCGAGTTTCATTATGCTTTTTGGCAGCCCTGAATTATTAGCGAATCAAGATGCATTAAGCGCATATCACAGCGCGATAAACCAAAGTTGGTTTTCAAACTACACAGAAGGCTTTGATTCCTTCAATGAAGTTTTTTTCAAAACAGAAATTGCTCATGAAATTACCATGGCAAAAATCTTTTTTATCACATTAACATTGCAACTTGGACTTATTTTTTTCACAGCTAAAAGAAAATTTTGGAATGGAATACAAAAAGATTTAAGAATAACCAGGATTATTTATTGGTTCATCATAGCAGCTATTGGAATTGTAATCAGCCAAAAAATAAATGGGGATATACATCTTGAAAATCCCATAAATATTATTTCACTTTTAGTTTTTCTCATTGTCGGCGTATTGAATGCATGGCTGGCAGCCTTTGTTAATGACGGCGAAGATATTAAAATTGATACCATATCAAATCCAGATAGACCACTAATAACAAAAGCAGTTTCACTTACACAATGGAACGTAATGCAACTAGTGTTCTTAATCCTGATTTCTTTCGGAATGTTCACTATGAACAAGTCTGTTATTTCACTTTTTTTTGTGACACAAACAATATTCTATTTATATTCATCAAGTCCGCTTAGACTTAAGCGACATTTCGCAACATCAACTATATTGTCCGGGATTGCAGTCGTAGCAATTGCGATGGCTGGTTTTTTCCTAGTTTCACCCAACCAACATGTCAATGCCTTCCCAATAAAGGCGATTCTCATAATTGGAATTTCTTATGGATTGCTTTCAAACTTCAAAGACATCAAAGATTTTGCGGGTGACAGCCATGAAAAAATAAAAACACTGCCGGTCGTTTTTGGTCTTCAGCGTTCCAAATATATCATTGCCGCTATTTGGTCGATAGTATTAATCACAGTTCCGCTACTACTAGATACTCAGGGATTGATGCTTCCATTGTCTGTTTGTGTATCACTTTTTCTTTTTTATCTCTTTACAAAAAAAGAATATCAAGAAAAATATATTTTTCTTGCATTCTTTTTTTATGCTCTCGCCTTATTCCTTGTGACCTATTAAAAGTTTTTAAAAACTTTTCCTATTTCACCCAGTGCTTTTCTTTTATTTCTTTGTCATCCTCCTCTTTCTTCTCCTCTATTTTTTCCTTGGCCATGTCTCGAAGTTTTGCCAAGTCTTCCCCATCAAGTTGTTTTGCGCGCTGCAATAAATATTCTTTATTATTTTTTTCCGCGTCTTCAATAACTTCAGCTAAAAGCACGTCCAGGATTGCGCCAATTTTCGGACCAGGCGTGAGCTTCAAATCTTTCATTAAATCATTTCCGTTAATCTTAAGCATCTTAACAGAAACTGCATCCTTCGAAACTTTTTCAATAACATATTCAAGATGCCTAAGTTTGTAAGGTTTAGCTTTAGGCGTTCCACTTCCTAACCTGTCCGCAATTCGCAAATCCATCAAGTCTTTCATGTTATCCAAGCCTACTTTTTGAATAAGTCTTCTAACGCTGGCTTCCCCAACCTCGTCGGGATTATAATAAAACATATGATTATCAACCAACATTGTTACTTTTTCTATTATTTCATTTGAATAACGCAGTCTTGTCAAAATTTGTCTGACTATTTTTGCGCCGACATGATCATGATTGTAAAAAGTAGCATACAGACCTTCGCCGCGTTTTGTTTGCGGTTTTGCAATATCATGAAAAAGTGCCGCAAGCCTCACTTCCAACTTTGTTGACGGACAATATTTCAAAGCTAAAATCAAATGCTTATAAATCGTATGGATGTGATGTCTATTTTGAGCAATTCCAACACCTTTTTCTAATTCGGGAATTATATGCATCAAAAGCCCTGTCTTATGGAGCATTTCAACGCCTTCTGCAGGATTATCAGAAATAATAATTTTTGATAATTCATCCTTGATTCTTTCCAATGCAACATGTGAAATCAAGTGCACATTTTTTTGAATGGCAAGAAATGTTTGCTCTTCAATTTCAAAATTAAGCTGCGCGTGAAAACGAATAGCTCGAATAATTCGCAGCGCGTCTTCCCCAAATCTTTCATCAGCGTTTCCTACTGTTCGAATAATTTTATTTTCAATATCGCTGCGACCAGCAAATAAATCTACAATTTCAAAATCATTTTCACCACTCAACTTCAATGCAATCGCATTCATAGTAAAATCTCTGCGGCTTAAATCTTCTTCGAGCGTCTCAGCGAACTTAACTTCATCCGGTCTTCTTCTATCTGAATATTGCGATTCTATTCTATAGGTGGTTACTTCAATGACATCATGCTCCCTGTCCGATTTTAAATTTCCGTTTTCTATAAATTTTTCAACTTTAACACCGACAGTTCCAAAATCATTTTCATAAAAACTATCTGGAAAAATTTCTACAATTTTTGCAGGTGTCGCATTCGTGGTAGTGTCCCAATCATTTGGAATCCTATCCATTATTAAATCGCGTACACAGCCTCCAACTATGTATGCTTCAAATCCTTCGGCTTGAATTTTTTTCAAAACCTCAACAACAGGTTTTGGAATTTTTCTAATCACAAGTTTTTTTCAATTGTGTCCCCAGCAGGAAGTCTCACTCGCTTCGCTCTTTGAAACCTTGCGGTTTCAATACTTCCACCACGGGAAAACCTAGGTTTTCCCGACCCCTTTCCTGTTCGATTCCTGCTTGGTACAAATTTTCAATTGTGTCCCCAGCAGGAATCGAACCCACATCTTGTCCTTAGGACGGACCAGCTCTATCCATTGAGCTATGGAGACTTTAATTAATTTGTGGACCCACGGGGAGTCGAACCCCGATTTGATCCATGCCATGGATCTGTTCTACCGCTATACCATGGGCCCTTTTTTTCCCAGTACATTCATCATACCAACTACAGCCGCCAGGTCAATGCCTATATTTAATGCGAAAATGCGCTATAATATAGGTATGATTAAGTTTATCAAACAAACTTGGAATATATTCAAACAAGAGCCCGATGTCTGGTTTTTTTATATGTTCATTGCCACTTTTACGCTCTCTATAAGGAAAATTATTTATGCCTTCAAAATTCGCGACTCCTTCAATGAATACACTGGGGTATACATCTACCTATCTGATATCTTCCTTATTTTAATATTTATTTCTTTTATATTATACAATAATAAATCAATACTGTCAAATATACATACTGCCCTCTCTCGTCTCTTTACGAGAATACAATTGTTCCACGTGGAACAATTACTATCAAAAAAAACCCATAACCTAATTGTTCCACGTGGAACAATTAATTGCATTAGAAAAACTTATGCACATATTATTAACAACTATTTAACAATATTCCCTTTGTTCATGGCTTTTTTTGCTTTTATTTCAATTATGTGGACAACTAACAAGCCTTTAGCTCTTTATAAATCCATAAAATTAACCGAGTTTGTTTTACTCTATTTCTACATCATTCATATTGTTCCACGTGGAACAATATCTAAAAATATAATAACCAACCATCTCACAAATATTCGAATACACCTTGCTAAATTGTTCCACGTGGAACAATTACAATGCTTAAATATTTGCCCTGCAGAAAGTAATCATAATTGTTCCACGTGGAACAATTATGATTACAAATCCATTGTTCCACGTGGAACAATTATATCAAATGCATTTTTAATAATAATTCTGATTGGGATTTTTCAGTCTATTATAGGCATATCGCAATTTATAATGCAACATTCAATAGGCTTAATTTGGCTTAAAGAAAGCATTATTTCTCCAACAAGCTCAGGAGTAGCTAAAATCGTGTTAAACAATAGTGCTTATATTAGAGCCTATGGACTATTCCCGCACCCAAATATATTAGGCGGATATTTAGCGTTTTCAATTGTATTAACATTTCTATTTTTTAAATTGTTCCACGTGGAACAATTTATAATTATGAATACTGCCAAGAATTTAGCAAATAAAAGGGTATTAATACCCCAGGGCAAGCCCTGGACCCAATGGGTTCACGCGGCAAGCCGTGAGGTATTAAACCTTTTGGTATCTGCGCTCGCTCGGAAAAGAAAATTAATTTTCTTTTCGCTCACTTCGCTTGATAATAATAATTCCAATAAATGGCTGGGTTTGATATCAGAAAAATTTGCAATTGTTCCACGTGGAACAATTGTTTTATATTTTATACTATCAATACAACTCGTAGGATTATCATTAACATTTTCCAAATCTGCAATTTTTGGCTTAGCTGTGGGATTATTTTTTATTCACATCATTAAAATAACTACAATTGTTCCACGTGGAACAATTAAAACATCACTACTCAATACAAAATTGCTTCACAAATTACATCATAAATTGTTCCACGTGGAACAATTAAAAATATTATTTCTGTTAGCAGCTATTATTGGATTACTTGCAATATTTATAAAACCTGACCTAGAATCACTATTCATCAAAAGTCTATTGGAAAGAGAATTCTATCTCCAAACGTCAATACCAAGTATATTCCAACACCCATTTATTGGTTTAGGTGCCGGTCAAGCTATCTTAGAATTAGAAAAAATTGCCAACGTACAATCTTGGCAATTTCAGCCAGTACACAATGTGCTACTACTGATAGCTAATGAATACGGCATCTTTGTAGCATTTGGCTTCGTATTTTATCTTTTTAAACTCTTTAGTAAGATAAATTGTTCCACGTGGAACAATTTAAACAAAGGTAGCCATAATACCCTAATAATAATAAACCACCTCAAGGCCCTTTTATTGATATTTGCATTCATAATGTTATTTGATCATTATTTCTGGGATATTCAACAGGGGACAATTTTATTATGGTTAACTTTCGGCATGATAGCAGGTTTCAATATATATATTGACAATTCTAAATAGTTGTGTTATACTATCACATTTACTAACAGCTTCAAATCCTATATACTGAGCTTACTATGCTTACAAAAAGGGATTTACTTCTATTGTCTTTTACAACAGGCTTTTCAGTTATGGTTGTTGAGCTTACCGCCTCAAGAATTATTGCTCCCATTCTTGGAAGCTCAATTTATACCTGGACATCAGTTATTGGCATTACTTTACTCGGTACTTCTATTGGCAGTCATATAGGAGGGAATATCATCGATAAAAAAAATCAATTACGTGTCATAGCCAACTTTTTCTTAGCAGCAAGCGCTCTTGTCTTATTTATCCCGGCAATCGCCAGCCTTTCCACTTTTTTAATATTAAAAGTTAGCACACTTTGGCTTGCTACTATAATTGCATCTTTAATACTTTTTTTTATTCCAGCTTTTCTATTGGGAGCTATTTATCCAATGATAGCCAAGCAATACTTTCAAGATATCGCCAAGATAGGCAAAAATTCTGGAACACTGTCAGCCAGCTGGTCAACTGGTAGCATATTAGGAACTTTCTTAACTGGATTTGTGTTTACTGGGTATATAGGAAGCGAAGGAACATTTATTTCAATTTCCATACTATTATTTCTTTGTAGTATTTGGCTCTATGTAACTAAAAATTTGCGTCTTTATGCCACATGTTTTTTTCTACTCTTACTTGTGTTTTTTTTTAGCCTTAAGCTAAGCCACCGCGATAATCCCACCACTGTCATACATACAGAAAGTAACTACTATGATATTTTAGTGGCCGATAAAGAGTTGCCAATGCTAGGGAAGGTGCGCGTTTTATTTTTAGATGCTGGCTCCCATAATATTGAAAGCCTATCTGATGCAAAATTTGATTCTTACGTAAATTTTTATCCAGTTTTTTCTGTATTCAATGAGGACATCAGGGACATTGCTATGCTCGGAGGTGGTTCATTGGAAATGTCCGATAATTTCAAAAATTTTTATCCCAATGCGACCGTCACAACAGCGGAAATCGACCCCGAAGTTACCGCGATAGCTGATAAGTATTTCAATGCCTCAGACTATGTCATAGAAAACACTATTGCGGTAGATGGTCGCGTTTTTCTGGCAGGTTCGAATAAGAAATACGATGTAATTTTCTCGGATGCATATAATTCCTTCATATCGGTGCCGTGGCATCTGGCAACAAAGGAATTTTTCCAGCTATCAAAATCAAGATTAAATACTGACGGAATGTTTGCCATTAATTTCATTTCACCGCAAACCGGGAATAATGTGTTTTACAAAAGCATGTTTGCAACCTTTTCAAGCGTTTATGAAAATTATTATGTTTTTGTTTATGGAAATAATGCCCAGTCAATAGAAAATATTGTTTTAGTTGGTATAAACTCCACCGTTCATCCGTCAAATTTTCAAGTTAAATCAAAATTACTAGACGTTCCTGGCGGTGAAAATTTAGCCGATCATTTGATAAATGCTTCCAATATTAAAGACAATAATGACTCAATAATTTTTACAGATAACTATGCACCTATAGATAGACTGATGATGCCGATTATTAACAAATACTTCACTCCTTATATAAGCATCATGAATCCGAAAACATAGTTTCATATTGTTAAAAAAATGGAAAATGTAGTATAATGTGGACATGTATATAAAAATAAAACACATAAAATTTACACTTCTTGTTTCTGCTTGCATTATATTTGCTGGAGCTAATTATTTTACGTATGTAAAAGCTGATTCATTGGCAGGGAATTGTGGCAAAGTAGACGACAGTGATTGTGACGGACTTACGAACGAAGAAGAAATTTCTTATGGAACAGATTCAAAAAATAGCGACAGTGATGGCGACGGATATTCTGATGGAGTTGAAGTAAAAAGCGGATATAATCCAACAAAGCCTGCACCAGGCGATAAAATTTTAAGCACCACTTCAGACAATGGAATAGTTGGCACTTCTAATCAACCTTCACTTACAAACGACCTTGCTCAAAAAATGGATGCACTTATCCAATCAAAAGAAGGCTCCTCAATTTCACAAAACGACCTTCAAAATCTATTGGATGAAACACTTCAGGAAAAAACAGGCGATTTGGCAAATTGGGAAACATTGCCCGAAATCGATATTAGTCAATTAAAAATCATAGATCAGACATATACTTCACTAACCGCAGAAGAAAAGAAAAAGAAACTGCAGCAAGATGCAACCACCTATATTGTTAAAATAAGTTACTTACTTGCCAGCAATGCTCCGAATGCGATGTTGGCAGATGATGATCTAAAAGACCTTTGGACTGATTTCGTGACTAACTTTTCTTCACTATCAACATTGAATCCAAATTTTGAATATTTCGAGCAGCTTGAAAATAGAGTGGGACTTTTTTCTCAGCAAGCAATGGAAATCGAAGTTCCCGAAACCATGGTTGAACTGCACCTAAAATTCATTCGTCTAGCCAGAGGATTTTCTATGCTTGGCGAAACATATTCAAAAAATGCGCAAGACCCAATGTCTAATCTGATAGTGATATCTAGAATTTCAAATTTTGTAAATCTTTTTGTTGACTTTTCAAAAAATGATTTACAAAACTATATTGACGGACTTCAATAAGAACTGTTGGAAAATTAAAATGAAAAAAATGTTTAAAAAAAATATCGCCATCATTCTCTGCCTTGGCTTTTTATTTAACGCGCTTCTCCTGCCACAACAAGCAAAGGCATGGCCTTCTGTTGCAACAACTGGAGCAGGTGCTGCAGCTGGTGGAGTTGGTACCACTGGTATTTGGGCTCAACTTGGAAAAGATTTAGCAGCGAAAGCCAAGGACATATGGGAAGGCGTAGCGGTCCAAGTTCTTAAGGTTGCCACACTCCTGACTGTTCAAAAAACGACTCAGGCCATCATTGGAAAAGGAGGGGGAGGCGTTATTTACGATTGGCATAATTATCTTTATATTGCACCTGAACAAAGAACGATGACACAAATGAATGCGTTTTTTAATACCGTCAGTAAGGGCCGCCTTTCTTCAGTAAATTATGAAGGAGTTGGTCCAAATTATGATGCATACCTTGTTGCTCAAGCCAGACAAGCAATTGGCGGACAATCTTTCTCCACTAATCTTCAAAGTCAAGTAACTGATCCATCGCAACTTTTTTCTACAGGAAATATGAAGGGGATAATGACATATATGCAATGTGCAAATAACGTCGCTTGCTATTCGTTGACCTCCGTAGCAAAATACAATTCAGAACTTGCAATGCAAAAAGAAATTGCTAAAAATGAACAGACGAGTGGCTTTTTGCCAGTCAAACAAAATGGAAAAATAATTCAGCCCTCAGCCATCGTAGCCAGCGCTTTTTCTCAAATTGATCAATTGGGAACAACTATCATCATGAATGCGGATGCAAAAGATGGTTTTGCTGCCGCAGCAGCACAAATGTCCGCGGGCGCAACAATAAATCTCACCGCTAGAGCATTTAACTACATGACGTCAGACAGCAAAGGAAAAGAGGCAATAAAAAATAAAAATGATCAATTTCCATTTAGTCTTGCGTACAGTACAAATGGTGGAATTGGTATTAGCGCCGGAGGCATAACATCAAGCAGTGGAGTTGGTGGAATTGGTGGAAATGTGCAAATAGGAAATACCTGCGCATCCGGAGGATTCGAAGTTGATTCCAAAGGGGTTGCAGTAATGATTAACGGGGTTAAAAAAACTTGTTCTACAACTGGAGTAAAAAGCGGGGGAACTGCTCCAACAGTTAGCGCAACACCACCAGCAATTACGTGTGCTGCAGATAAAGATTGCAATGTTTTAGGCAGAACCGATTTCAAATGCTCCAATGCAAAATGTGTTATCAAATAAGAATCCCAACATACAACATATAAAAAAAGAAACTCTATCAGGAGTTTCTTTTTTGTTAACCGAAGCATATGCTTTTTAGTGGTCGCTAGTGGACTCGAACCACCGACCCCCACAATGTCAATGTGATACTCTAACCAACTGAGCTAAGCGACCAAATATGTTGTTTCAAACAGCTTCCGGCGATGGCAAACCACCCTTAATGTCTAATTTTTCATCTTCTTCCTTATCTTTTTTCTTATCAAGAGCAATTTGCTGAAAGAAAAGCACCCATAATGTTTGAATAAAGGCTTCAAACCAAAAAATTAATGCACTGATTACTGCAATTAATAAAATCACACCGATAACCAAGCTGACTGACACAGCACTACCCGCTAATACAATATATAATATTAATCCAATTGGCACAATGATCACAGCTACCGCGAGTGCCACAATAAAAGAAAAAAAGATAATTGAAAAATAGGAGCATATAATCATGATGCCCATGATTAAGCTTTCTTTTAAATTTTTTCTAAATAAATCATAGGCCGATTCCAAGGATAAACCTAGTTTCATCTCACCCAATACTGTATATATTTGAGCGTATCGCCTAATATAAAAAACTAAAATAAACAATGGTAGCAGTAGCAGCATCTCAAAAGCAAAAAACATTCCGGCTATCAACTGCGAATTGATGACGTAAAGATAGGCAATAGGAATAAATAAACTTATCACGATTGAAGCAAAAGAAACGCCAATAACCAAATCAACAAGGAATAATCTCCAAATATAATTAATTGCTTCGGCAAAAATTGTACGAATTTTCATTTGCCCGTAAACAGCTAAATTATTTGAAATTTTTATTATAGATGCAGTGCCGACCAGCTTAAGACAATAGACAAAAATAATAATAACGATCAGAGTAATTAAAATAAAACTTGCAGCTGCATTGCTTATTTGAATAGAATCTACTTTTTGCTGTAAAAAATTTGCATTCTTAGTTAACAGTTTAATGTTTGGGTTTATTCGCGTTATCAAGGATCCTAAAAAAATCAGCGCTCCAAAAAACCACATTGACTTATTATGCCATGTCATCAATAAGGCTTTTTTAAAAATTTTTACGTATTCAATATCTTTCATTTCACTGTCGCTTTCTATAAAAACTATCCTTTCAATAAAGGAAGCCCAAATCTGCAATGAAGAGAGTTGGGCTCCCGAATTGGCAGCAGTATTATCTATATTGTTAATTAAGCTGCAATTTCTTCCTTTTTCAAGGGAATCTCAATTCCTACGATAGCATTGAATTCATCTCTTTCAATAGTCTCTTTTTCAAGAAGTTCGTCAACTATTTTTTGGAGGATTGCTTTATTCTCAGTAAGAATTTTTTCTGCAGTTTTGTAGGCCTCGGAGATGTAATTTGATACCTCCGTATCAATAGCATCTGCAGTCTTATCTGAATAATCCCTTTCTTCATTAATTTCTCGTCCTAAGAAAATCATTTCTTCTTTCTTGCCAAAAGTTCTTGGCCCTAGTGGACTCATACCATAACGAGTTACCATTGCACGAGCCATGTGTGTTGCGCGCTGCAAGTCATTTGATGGCCCAGTAGTCACATCACCAATAAACATTTGTTCGCTAACATGACCTCCAAGCAAGGTTGCGAGCTCATCAATAAAGTATGCTCTTGAATGTAGGCTTTTATCTTCCGTAGGAGCTGAAAGGGTATATCCACCAGCTTGTCCACGGGCAATAATCGAAACTTTTTGAATAGGATCAGCATTTGGAAGCAAAGCGCCGATAAGTGCATGCCCGGCTTCATGATAAGCAATAATTTCTTTCTCTTTTTTATTAATTGCCTTTGAACGTCTTTCTGGTCCAAGAATCACCTTTTCGATTGATTCTTTAAGTTCATCTTCTGTAATTGTTTTCTTTGCTCTTCTTACAGATAAAATTGCAGCTTCATTGACTAGATTGGCCAGATCAGCCCCAGAAAATCCTGAAGTTCTTTCAGCTAGTGTGCGAACATTCACAGCTGCCTCAATCGGCTTGTTTTTCATATGAATTTTCAAGATTTCTTCTCGTTCATTGATGTCTGGCAAATCCATAACAACGCGTCTGTCAAATCGTCCTGGTCTAAGCAAGGCTGGATCCAAAACATCCGGCCTGTTTGTTGCTGCAATCACGATAACACTTGTTGTTCCTTCAAAACCATCCATTTCAACTAAGATTTGATTTAATGTTTGCTCTCGTTCGTCATGTCCACCTCCAAGTCCTGCGCCACGATGGCGACCCACTGCATCAATTTCATCAATGAAAACAATAGCGGGAGCACTTTTTTTGGCTTGCTTGAACAAATCTCGCACGCGAGAAGCTCCAACACCAACAAACATTTCAACAAATTCAGATCCACTAATATTGAAGAACGGCACGCCAGCTTCTCCAGCTACAGCCTTGGCCATCAAAGTTTTTCCAGTTCCAGGTGAACCAAGAAGCAGAACTCCTTTCGGAATTTTCGCTCCAATAGCAATGAATTTCTTTGGGTGCTTCAAAAATTCCACAATTTCTCCCAATTCTTCTTTCGCTTCTTTTGCACCAGCCACATCCGCAAAAGTAGTTCGTTTATTTTTATCTTTAGGATCAGTCATTCTTGCTTTACTTAAACCAAAAGATAGCGCTTGCGAATTACCACGCTGCGCTTGTCTAAGCATGAACCAAATGAATCCTCCAATGATAAGGAAGGGAAGCAAGAAAGGAAGCAAGATGTTTTTTGCAAATGAAGAAAATCCAGCTTCTTGCTTGATGTCAATCTTGACTCCCTGAAGTTTAGCTTTATCCACTCCGTAATTGCTCAAAGAATCAGTCAGGGCGCTTTGTGGCTCCTTAACTGAAACTTCTTTTGCTTCATCATTCAAAATAATAGCGAGATCATTTCCGTTCACAGTAATCTCTTTAACTTTTCCATCATTAATTTGGGTTACCAATTCGCTCAATGAAATTTCAGCTGGTTTTTGAGCAGGACCAGTATAAAGAATCATTATCGTAGAAGCGAGCAAGAAAAACAAAACAATAAATCCGATGTTTTTTAACAACTTTTCCATTTTCATACACGTTTAGTAAATTTAGTGAATTATAATAAGCCCTTGTCCTACAAAATTACGAATATTTACAAAAATACAAATGTACAAAATGTTAGGTACTGTTTTTTGTAATTTTGTATTTTTGTAAAAAATTTGTATGTTCGTAGCCACTTAGCAGAATATCTCTATGTTATCACCTTTTTTCAATACTTTCAACCCTCCAATTTGAGCTTTTGGAGATTTATTCTTCGTGCTTTTTATCACCTTAAGCAGCTCCTCGGCTTGTTTGCTTTCAATATCATATTTGCAATCCTTGATCTGGCGAAAAATAATTCTCAATGCTTGACGTTGAATAGCAATATTTAATCTTAAAAATTCTTTCGCGCTAAAATGAGCGCACTTATTTTTACACACAGATAAAGCAAATCTTTCTGCTGAGCTGTCTATGAAATCATAATCATCAGCTACTGCAATAGACCAATCGCCAAGAGTTTTTTTAATAGAAGGATTAAAGCTTTTCTCCAAATAGGGAATCAGCTTATGACGAATCTTGTTTCGCATAAATTTCTCTTCCTTATTCGACTTATCTAGACGGAATTTAAGTTTATGTTGCTTATTGTAAGCCAAAATTTGCTCCTTACTCGTGCCCAAAAGAGGTCGGATAAGATTGCCACTTTTGACCTTCATAGCAGATAAGCCATTAAGACCCCCTCCTCTTATGATACGCATCAAAACCGTTTCTGCTTGATCGTCTTGGTTGTGAGCAACAGCAATCAAGTCAAATCCCAATTCCTTTCTCAAAGATTCAAAGTATTCATAGCGAATATTGCGAAGACTGTTTTCCAAATTTCCTTTGTATTGGCTTTTGTTTGGCGTGTGCACGCTGAGTGGAATATTATATTTTTCACTTAGCTGACGCACAAAAAGTTCATCGCCGATTGAATCCTTTCCTCGCAGAGCATAATTAACATGCGCGATATGAAGCTTGAAATCATATTTGGGCGCAAGTTTAGATAAAATATCCAAAAGACATGCGCTGTCAGGCCCACCTGAAACACCCACAACAATCTTTGAGCCTTTTTCCCAAAGATTATTTTGAAATGCCATGTTTTGAATTGTTTTAATAAATTGTGCCATTACTTTCTTGATTCAATAAGATTCATCACTTTAAAAAATACTTCTTCGATTGTAAGGTCCGTTGTATCAATTACTGCATCATAATTTTTTTCTTCATCTTGCCTGATACCATAAAGCGTTAAATACCTCTCACTGTCTTCTTTTCTCCTTTTTATGATACTTTTTTCTATATTATCAACTGTATCCAAAGATGAATCCTCATTGCTTCGATTGTTATTTTCAGAAATTCCTTTGAAAATTCTTTCAGCTGCCACATTTGAATCAACCTTTAAGTATATTTTCAATGAGTCGGGTATAAAATGCCAAGCTGTTCGACTTTCAATTATAAAATTTTCCCGTTCCCGAGAAAGCTTTACAACATAGTCATCAACTTTCTTATCAAAATCAGGATCAACATCGCAAATTTTTCTAAATTCAGGCAGTGTCATTCCTTTTTCGGCTGCCATATCTCGAAACAATTGTCCCATGTAGTAGCGCGGGAAGCCAAGTTTTTCTGAAACCATTTTAGCAATAGTACTTTTTCCAGAACCTTCTTGTCCATTAAAGGAGACGATGAGCGAATTTGATTTTTTCATCACTTTTTAGTTATTAAATAATAAATTATTATATCTTTATAATACCAATAAAGCAAGCCCCGTTAGAAGTTTTTGAATTCCTATTTAGCCTGCGTTACAAGGCATTTCTTGAATATTTATCAAAAGCGAATTCATCTTTGGAGCTTCTAACGGGGCAAGCTTTTTGACAGCAAAAAACCGCTCTTTCGAGCGGTTTTCCGAAACCTGAGAAGCTAAAAAGCTACTGCATAATAAGCTGAAAGGTTATTCCTTAACAATCATCAAGCCCATGCGATGATCTTTTGGCTCAATAGAAAGGATTTTCCAAGGATAAGTTTCTCCTGCGCGAAGAACTTCATCCATCTTTTTACCAGGATATACTTCTTGGAATTCGCTAACGTGAGCTAGTCCATGAATGTCCTTGTCAAGATAAACAAATGCTCCGAAAGGATTGATTTTGTCAATTTTTCCTTGCACAGTATCTCCAACCTTATATTTCTCAGCAATTTCACTCCAAGGATCTTTAGCAAGAGCCTTCATAGAAAGAGAAATTCGAGTATCGTCAATTCCGATAATTTTTGCTTTAACTTTGTCTCCGGTTTTCACGATTGAGCGAGGATCATCGATAAGTTGCCAAGCAAGTTCTGAAATATGAACCAAACCTTCAAGTTTGTCGCTTTCACGGTCTGATCCAGCTTTAGCAGGTGGCAAGAATTTAACGAATGCTCCAAAGTCAACAACTCCACTGATTTCACCTTCAATAGTGTCTCCAGCTTGCAGTTGAGCGATAACTTCTTTTTCTTTCTCACTTGAAGCAGCGCGTTCAGAAACAATCAATTTTTCAGTTTCGCGATCAGCATCCAAGATGCGAACCAAGATTTCTTTTCCAATCAATTTCTTGAGAAGTTCCAAAATTTTGTTCTTATCTCCGTCTTCAACGCGAGGATAATGTTCACTAGAAAGTTGTGAAACAGGAACAAATCCTGTAATACCGTTAACTTCAACCATAAGTCCTCCTTTGTTAGCGTCCAAAACTTTTGTTGTAACAACACCCATAACATCTCTTTTGCTTTCAAGATCATCCCAAGCTCTTTCATATGAAGCTTCACGGATTGAAAGTTCGATGTATCCTTCTTCATTTTCAAGGTCAATCAATGTTGCTCCAACCTTGTCTCCTTTTTTAATCTTTCCAACAGCTAGACCATCCTTGATTTCTTTTCCAAGAACGATACCTGTTCCAAGAGCTCCCAAGTCTAACAAAAGTGAATTTGAAGTGATGTCGATAACAACACCTTCGAGCACATCTCCAACTTGTGGAATCTTAACAGGGTTTTCTTCCAATAAAATTGCCATTGGAGAAAGATCTCTTTCTTCCTCAGCTTTTTCTGTTGAAGCTTTTTTAGCTTTAGCAGGCTGCTTAATTACCTCTTCCTCTTTGATCTTGTCGACTTCTTCAGCCAACTTGTCTAGGATATCCTTCTTTACTGTTGCCATATTTTTTAATGCGCAAGCGTGCCGACTTGCATTTGCTTAATAATTAATCGTGTCTACTTGCAAAGTTATTTTCGTTGTGAAGTTTTCAATTTTAGAGCGAAAAACTTGAAGATTGAGGAAATGCTACATGTAATGTAACACGACGATATCTGAAAGTTTTGCAGCCGAAAATTGAAAATTGCAACAGAAAAGTACTTTTCAAGGAGACACTAAGCACAAAAAAATTCCCTATTTAAAGGAAATTATTAAGAATACAATGTGAAATTAAAGCATTTCACTATTCAGTTTTCTTAATATTTACTTTACCTAACTACCTTACACTATTATGGGAATTTTGGCAAGCCCTAAACACCGAATTTAAAGGATATTATAAAAGGTATTATACCCCAGGGCAGAGCCCTGGACCCTTTGGGCTTACGCAGCAGAGCTGCGAGGTATTAAGCCTTTTGATATCTGCGCTCCCGCCCGCTTCGATACGCGAAGCGTTTCGGGCAGGCGCTCGGAAATGAAAAATATTAATTTTTCATTTCGCTCGCTTCGCTTGATAATAAAAAATCCTTTCCAAAAAATAAGGGTTTACTTTTTTGCATTTCATACATCAAAAGGGTCGCCATGGAGGCAAGTATCAGGCAAAAAATGCTCGACAAGGCACTTTGTGTATGATATTATACTTCTGTAACAATTATACTCTTCCAACAAATATGCAAATACAATATTATGGTCAGTCCTGTTTCAAAATCACAACGAAGCCAGCAGGTCGAGCTACAGAGGATGTTGTTTTCTTTATTGACCCATTTGGCAAGGAATTAGGAATTCGTCCCCCACAAGGTCAAGCCGATGTTGTTTTTGTTTCACATGACCATTTTGATCACAATAATGTTAATGCTATCAAAGGAGAACCTGTTATTATTGACACTCCTGGCGAATATGCAGTTAAGGGAATAAATGTGGTTGGAATAGATTCATTTCATGATAACGAAGAGGGTGCCAAAAAAGGACGCTCGACTATTTTTATTTTAGAAGCTGAAGAATTAAAAATTTGTCATCTTGGGGATTTGGGCTGCGATTTAAACGGGAAACAGCTAGAAGAAATTGATGGCGTTGATATATTATTTATTCCTGTAGGCGGAGAGCATACTATTGAAGGGAAAAAGGCTACAGAGCTTGTGAGAAAAATTGAACCAGCTATTGTTATTCCAATGCACTATAAGGTTGCAGGTTCAACAGCTGAAATAGAGGATGAATCAAAATTTTGCACAGAAATGGGAAATTGTCCTAAAGAAAAAATTGCTAAATTAAATATAAAGAAAAAAGATTTAGAAGGTAAGACCATGGAAGTAATCTTGATGGATCACGAAGCTTAAATTGAACATACATTTGACCATTGACATTTAACATTTGGAATCTTGTTTGCGTTAATTGTCAACAGTTAATTGTTAATGGTTACAGTGATGAATATCTCAGAAAAAATTGCCGACATCAGGCGTCAGCCGGAAAATATCAGACTCCGCTATGTGTGGGGTTGTGTAGCAATATCGATGTTTTTCATTGTTTTAATCTGGGTTTTATCATTGACATCCTTATTTCAAAAAAATTCTAATATTGATGACAAGGATAGTGTTACTGACTTAAAAAATCAACTACAGAATATAAACAAGCAAGCTCCGTCACTTAAGGATTTCTCTCAAACACCATTAACAGTAGAAAGTGAAGGAGTTCAGACCAGTACAGATTCGGAATTTGAATATCCAGTTATACCTAATCAAGAAGAAATTCCTCAGTCAGCAAGTTATTCAAATTAATAGCCCAACAACATAGACGGTTTCCAATTAAATGAACTTGAGAAATACATGTTTGTTTAATTTTTTTAATAACAAGCAAATTTTAATCTAAACTTAGAAAAGCAAAGCTTTTTCAAGTTTCTCCTCAGTATGAAAGCAATTCCACAAAAAAAATTAGAATTTCCAGTTGGGAATGTTGAGCCCAGACAAATCGTAGCTGAAGTTCAGCAATCATATTTGGATTATGCTATGAGCGTTATCGTTGCTAGAGCTCTTCCAGATGTTCGCGATGGTCTTAAGCCTGTTCATCGTCGAATTTTGTATTCCATGTGGGACACTGGTCTTCGCCCAACAGCAAAATTTAGGAAATCAGCTACCGTAGTCGGAGAAGTGCTTGGTAAATATCATCCGCATGGAGATACTGCCGTGTATGATTCAATGGTTCGTTTAGCGCAAGATTTCTCACTTCGTTATCCTCTTGTATGGGGACAAGGAAACTTCGGTTCGATGGATGGAGACAGTGCAGCTGCATATCGATACACTGAAGCAAAACTGAAAGCTATCGCGGAAGAAATGCTTTTCGATATTGAAAAAGACACAGTTGATTTTATTCCAAACTTTGATGGCGTTCACAAAGAGCCAATGGTTCTTCCAGCTAAGCTTCCACAACTTTTGTTAAATGGAACTATGGGTATTGCTGTGGGTATGGCAACAAACATTCCTCCACATAATCTCAACGAACTTGCTGACGCTATCAACTATTTGATTGACAATCCAGAAGCTAACGTTGACGACTTGATGAAATTCATCAAGGGACCTGATTTTCCAACAGGTGGAATCATGTATAACACTCCTGGAATCAAAGAGGCTTATTCAACTGGTCGCGGAAAAATCGTAACAAGAGCCAAAGCTGAAATAATTGAAACAAAATCTGGAAGTTTCAACATCGTTATTACTGAAATAACTTACCTGACCAACAAATCAAATCTTATTATAAAGATTGCCGACCTTGTCAAAGAAGGAAAGGTCTTGGGCATCAAAGATCTTCGCGATGAATCTGACAAAGACGGAGTTCGCATCGTTATCGAGCTAAAGAAAGATGCTTATGCTCAAAAAGTTCTAAACAAGCTTTACAACATGACCGACCTTCAGAAGAATTTCAATGTGAACATGTTAGCATTGGTTGATGGAATTGATCCTCAGATTCTTTCTTTGAAATCAATTCTTGAACACTACATCATTCACAGAAACATTGTCGTAACTCGAAGAACTCAATTCGAACTCAACAAGGCCAAAGACAGAGCACATATCCTGGAAGGACTAAAAATTGCTCTTGATAATATTGACGCTGTCATTGAAACAATCAAGAAATCTCCAACAAAAGAAGAGGCTCATGCAAACTTGATGAGAAAGTTCAAGCTTTCTGAAAGGCAAGCTAGCGCTATTTTGGAAATGAGACTGCAAACTTTGGCTGGTCTTGAAAGAAAGAAGATTGAAGATGAGCTTGCTGAAAAACTTTTACTTATTTCTCAACTTGAAGAATTACTAGCTAGCCCTAAGAAAATTTTGGCTGTAGTAAAAGATGAATTGATTGCACTTAAAGAAAAATTCGGAGATGAGCGCAAAACAAAAGTTTTGAAAACTGGAATTGAGGAATTCAAACAAGAAGATTTGATTCCAAATGAAGAAGCAATCATCACCATTTCTCAAGATGGATATATCAAGCGCATGAACCCAGATGTATACAAGGTTCAGAAAAGAGGAGGAAAAGGTGTTATCGGAGCCACAACTCGTGAAGGTGACGTGATTGAAAAAGTTACCAGTGTGATGGCACATGACAATTTGATGTTCTTCACAAACACCGGAAAAGTTTTCCAAACCAAAGCTTTTGAAATTCCGGAATCATCCAGAACTTCAAAAGGACAAGCTGTGGTTAACTTCTTGCAGCTTGCTCAGGAAGAAAAGATTACAGCCATGATTCCTTACAATAAATCTGATGGCTACAAATTCTTCTTCATGACAACTACGCTTGGAGTTGTGAAGAAATCCAAGATTGAAGATTTCGACAACGTGCGTCGCAGCGGACTAATTGCAATCACATTGGATAAGGGTGATACCTTGAATTGGGTTCAGCCTACAACAGGTACGGATGAAATCGTGATCAGCACCTCCGAAGGACAAGCAATTCGATTCAAAGAAGGCGATGTCAGAGCCATGGGTCGCGGAGCTGCAGGAGTTCGCGGAATCAAGCTTAAAGCTTCTGACAAAGTTATCGGCATGGACGTCGTTGCCAAGGGTCAGAAAGGAAATCAGTTGATGATCATCACTGAAAATGGCTACGGGAAAAGAACTGACCTTAAATCATATAAGATTCAGAAAAGAGGAGGTAGCGGAATCAAAACAGCCAAGGTTACTCCCAAGATAGGGAAACTAGTTGGCGCAAACATTGTCAATATTGATGATATTGAAGGAGATTTGTTTATCACATCACTTCAAGGACAAATAATCCGCATTCCACTGGCCAGCATTTCAGTTCTCGGCCGCGCAACTCAAGGAGTTCGCATCATGAAGCCAAGTGCAGGAGACAAGGTGGCAGCTTCAGCCATTATATAAAGTACCGCAAATACCCCAAATAAAATCCCACGTTATCAATGTGGGATTTTATTGTCGAACGAAGCGAGCGAAATGATTCGCCAGCAGGCGAGCATTTCCGAGCAAGTGATGACATCAAATAGGTTTAATACCTCGCGGCTTGCCGCGGAAACCCAAAGGTTCGGGGCTTGCCCCGGGATTAATACCTATTTATTTTTTCTAAGATATTTTTAGCGAATGTAAGCACAAGCTTGTCTGTTTACATCAATTTGATATAATATAGTTATATCTAAGCCAAATAATCACCAGGCACAGATAAAAGGAGTTGATCTGAAATGTCGCTCCACTACGTTCGCTCCATTTCAGATCAACGCGCGCGCCTGCCGGACGCTGTCATCTTCTGTGCCGACTCCTTCGTCGCGACACATCAGATAACAGCGCCTATCCAAAATTTCTCTCGGAACCCTTCGGGATTCCTCATGAAACTTCGGATCAGGCGCGCGCGTTGTCTGAAATCAAAAATCTTTTTTCACAATTAATTTAATAATAATAAATAACATGAGAAACTACAAAGTAGAAAAAAACTTGGTCGGATCGGAGAATTGGTTGAACACCTCCTTCGTTTCCGTAAAAGGAGTGCCAGACCAGAAATCTGTTTCAGAAACAAAAGAAGGTTCAGAGCGTGAGGAAGTTATTCAGTCTTGGAATAACATTGCAGTTATGAGAGTTACAAGTGAGAATCCGACCAAGTTTTTTATCGGCTTCTTCAACAATAAAACAAGTCAGTACTTAAAACACGAACTTACGACTGATTTGGAATTTGGTATGAGAATTGGACCAGATGATATTAACTTTATGGTTTTACCTGTAAACGCTGGAGATAAAGTAAGTCTTGAGCTAATAGAGCAAACAACAGAAGCCGATCCCAAATATACAGATTTGATATTGATATAATTGTGAAAAAAGATTTTTGACATCAAACAACACGGCATATCTGGCTCAGTAAATTGACGCTTCATATAATAGGGGAGTGTCAATTTTCCTCGACCCAAATTTCGACACTCTTTTATATTTTTAATAATGAGGTGTCGAAACTTCAGATGATGCCGATACGTTATCGGAAATAATTAAAAAATCTTTAACTCAATTAATACAAATTCAATCTGGGCGAATTCATTTTTTAAATGCATAACAAAAAAAATAATATGGAGAATGATAATAAAATGGAAGCGCAGAGACAACAGTTTGTGCTTTTTGGAAAGTTAATAGCATTTATTCCATTATCGGTTGTTGCTTTAGTGTATTCTTGGAATTTTATTGCTAGCAAATATCATTCACCAATTGCAGATTTTTCTCTGCCAGTTTTGTATTTTATTTTAGCATCGATTTTCGGTTTCTATTTTCCAAGAGTCCTTTTTATTGTATTTATTATTTTTATAATGACATTTTTCTTATTTTTATCATTTCTATTTTTTATTCCTTGGGGCAATCTTGGTCCAATTCCAGCTTTTGTTTATGCACCTGCCAGTGTTCCAATATCGCTCGCGGGATGTTTTCTCGGTAAATTAGTTCGTTACCTATATGATGAAAAAATGAATTCGCCCAGATTGAATACAAAATAAGGAAGTAAAGATTTTTTAATTACATCCGATAACAAAGAATATCTGGCTCCAAAATTTTTCACATTTAATTTAACAATGAAGGAAAAATTTTCTCGACCCAAATTCATTTCCGCTATGCTGCAATGAACTTCAGATATTCTTAACGTTAGACGAAATAATTTATTTTTCTTTTAAATTTATGGAAACAATGTCAACAATTGAATCAATGAATCAAAAATTAAACCCAGAAGAGTTGGGCAAAAAATTTAATACTGAGAATACTTATTTCTTTGAGGAATATTTGCGAAAACAAGTAAAGGCTGATCCGTTAATTCGTTTTAATATTATTGCTGACTGGGTTAGTGTTGGTAAAGCGCAAGCAGCAAAGGGGCTTCTCGACGGCTATGCATCCGAATATCATATTGATTCAATCACCATTCGGGCTACTCGTCAGCAATACGAAGAGGATGTAAATGCTTTTATGTCTGGTGTGCAGTGGGAAGAAATTTAAAAGAAAAATAAATTACATCGCCCAACAACCCATATCTGGCTACAGGAAATTGACGCTAATATATACATTAATGAGTGTCAATTTCCCTCCGCCCAAATTTTCATCCCTTAGGTTGATGAGGATTTAGGCGGAGTGCATTAAAAAAATATCAGCCTGCAATAAAGAGATTATCTTAAAAACGGGATGAAAACTTCAGATATGGGCGACGTTCTGCGAAATATTTTTGAAAAATTTTAACACATTTAATAAAAAAACTTTATGGAAATGCCCAAAAATGAAGGAATATTGCAATTGCTGGACGAGGCAAAACTTCGAGCAAAAAAAGAAGTTGAGGATGCTCTGCAATTAATTGAAAGTGCTAAAGAAAAATTGTTACAAGAGAAACAGGAAGAAGTCAATGGGATTATATCACGACAAGCTGATTTAGAAATGAATCATGCTCAAGCTGAAACGAAATTAAACGAGCGCGATAATGATTTAGCTGAAATTGGGAATGCATTATCGGATTGGAAAAAAGCAATCGAAGTGCGTGCCAGTCAGATAGGCACAATGGCTATTGATCAAAAATTAATTGAAGAATGTTTGGAGCTTGAGAAAAGATATAGCGAGCTTGAAAAAGTTTACAATGCAAAATGGAACAGGGGATAAGGTTTTTTAATACAAATAGGAATAAATTTTTCAAAAAATACATCGCAGAACACCGAATATGAGGTTCAAAAAATTTGCACAATTTGTATTAACAAGGAAAGCAAATTTTTCTCAACCCAAATTTTTGCTTCTTTTATCTATTTGAACTAATATTAAGGAAGCGAAGCAAAAACTTCAGATACACAGATACGTTGGGCGAAATAAATCCATTTTTGTCCTTAAGCAATTGAATAAAAAATTAGAATTGGGCTAACAAAATTGAGGAGGTGGCTATGTTAAAAACATGCTATCATTGGCACATTCAAAGATTAAGAGTAAATAAACATTACCAATATTCAGTCCTCGCGCTCTTTGCTACATTAGGAGTGAGTTTGTCTCTTGAAGACATTGGTCTACAGGTCTTTGGGGGTATTGGTAATTTTGTCCTCAGCATTTTTCTGATCGGTCTGGTCACAACAATTGGTGTTGCTCGACTTGAAAAATGATTACTTTGCTTGCAGCGGGAGTGCCCAACTCCCGCCGCTCAATTCTAATTTTTTATTCAGAAACAGAGGAGTAACAAAAATGGATTTACATCGCAGAACAGCGTGTATCAGGTTCAGAAAATTTGCGTTATTATAATACAGAGGTATGCAAATTTTCTTCACCCAAATTTTTTCTCATTTCATTTCGAAAAAACTTCTCATATTCGGATACGTTCTGCGAAATTCTATTTTTAAAAAGAAATATTTTTTTGTTATTTTTTGGAAAAGAAAACCGCTCCAAGTAATTAACTGGGAGCGGTTACGACCACACTTGCTTGGGGCATAGATTAAATTTCAATAACCCAGACCTGTCATTGCTGTGGTTATGGCGGATGAGGATGCTGTAGCTGCGATGAGTGCTACAACAAGACTGATAACTGGCCAACGAAGCCGGAAAATTCGCCTGCAAAGATCATACGCTAAAACTCCGGCAAGGATTCCAACCAAAATGCCCATTAAGCTCATGACTTACCCCCTCAAAGAACCATATTGAACAACATTACTTTATACTTTAATAATCAAATTCTGTCAAGGGGGATAAAAAATAACAAAAATTATTTCTTTTGGCTCAAAAAATGGAACATCGCAGAACACCGAATATGAGGTTCAAAAAATTTGCACAAATAAACTAACAAGTAAAGCAACTTTTTCTCAACCCAAATTTTTGCCCTTTTTCTTTATTGATATATAATAAGGAAGCAGGCAAAAACTTCTCATATTCGGATACGTTCAACGAAATAAATTTTTTATCTATACTTAATATTAGCGATTAGTGATATAAACAGGGGACAGAAAATTTTATTTTTAAATTATTAAAGAGGGGTAAAAAGAGTTTTTCTGCTTTTTGGGAAGCAGAAAAAATTAATTCATTTTTTAAAAACATGAACAAAAAAATCGCAAGTGAAATTGCAGTTGGAGTAGTTTTATTTTTGGCAATTGTAATTGGCGGAGTTTTTTGGTTGCAGGGTAAAAAAGTTCAAACATCCGCACAGCAAACAGCGACGACTCAACTAAACGAAGCACTAACTGCACAATCGCAGTCTGCCGTAAGTCAAGACCCAGCAATCGCATTATCAGATACTGATTTAAGTGCGAAGTTAGCAATAGCATGTCCTGATATTACTTTTCCAGGATGCAAAAGTGGATATGAAATTATTCCTGGTAAAACGGATTCTAATGGATGCGCCGTGGCTCCAACATGCAAGGTTAAAGAAATTACATGTCCCGATATTACTTTTCCAGGTTGCAGGGGCGGTTACGAAATTGTTCCTGGCAAAACGGATTCTAATGGATGCACCATTGCTACTCCAACTTGCAAGAAGATATGTGAGGCAGTTCCAGGTTGCAGAGGTGGATACGAAACAATTTCTAATGGGAAAGACGAGAATGGATGCGACATAATGCCAACTTGCAAAAAGATATGTGAGACAACTACATTCCCGGATTGTAGAAGTGGATATGCAGCTGTTCCGAATAAAAAAGACGCAAATGGATGCGAAGTTGCTCCGACATGTACTCCATGTCCAGCAGTTGATTTCCCAGGATGCAGAAGTGGATATTTTGCTGTTCCAAGTGAGGAGCCTTTGAGAGGATGTAAGGCTGCTCCAACATGTCAGCAATGCCCAGCAGTCAATTTCTCAGGATGTCATGATGGATATGTTGCAGTTCCAAATAAGAGAGATTCGAATGGTTGCGAGAAAGCTCCAACATGTACCCCATGTCCAGCAGTTGATTTCCCAGGATGCAGAAGTGGATATGTGGCTGTGCCAAATAAAAAAGATGCAAACGGGTGTGAAAAAGCACCAACATGTGAGCCTCAGAATTAGTAACACCAAAAAAAGAATACTAAGGAAAAGAAATTTCTGATAACAAAGAATATCTAGCTCAAGAAATTGACACTTTAATATTTCAAAGAAGAGTCAATTTACCTCGACCCAAGTCCTGTCGCTCACGAGCGACAGGACTTCAGATGATGCTGATACGTCGTGCGAAATGCCCTAAACAAATAAAATCCCGTTTGTTATTTTATTTTTGAATCTACTTTCTACTTAGGCGATGCTAATTGGGTCAACATCTACTATCCATCCCGTAGATAATCCGCCGATTATTTTTATTGCAGATGTCGGAAGGGAAGAGGAGGGGTTGAAATTGCGAAGCAAGATGTGCATACGATGTTTTCCTCTGATCTTACTGACAAGAGGCTTGCTGGGCTCGGTAATTCTTAAATTCTCAGAATCCAAAATTTCTTTGCTAAGTGTGGAATAAACTTTTTGAATTTCTTTTTCGAGTTTCGCAATGTCTGCTTCTTGAAAAGTAAGTTTAATGATTGAACCGAATGGGGGATAATGTAAGGCTTCTCTTTGTTTGATTTCTTTTTCAAAAAATCCTTGATAATTGTGGTTTAAGATAAAATTAAAGATCGGCTGATTTGGATTGAAAGTTTGGATGATGACTTGTCCGGGATATTTGCTGCCAAATCTTCCGGTGCGCCCTGCAATTTGCATAATGTTGGAATATGCCCGTTCATCCGTCAGATAATCAGGAGCAGAGAAAAGGGAGTCGGCGTCAATAATTCCAACTAGTCCGACATTAGGATTGTCCCATCCTTTGGTTATCATCTGAGTTCCAACTAAAATATCAATCTGCCCTTTGGAAAATTGTTTATAGATTATTTCCTGCATCCCAGGTTTTTTGATGGTGGCGCTATCTAGGCGTGCGCCTCGAGCAGATGGGAAAAGTTTTTTGATTTCCTTGACTACTCCTTGTGTTCCGATTCCGATATTTTCAAAAATTATGCCCCCGCATTTGCACGATGGCGCCATTCCGGCTTTAAAATTGCAGTGTAGACATTTATATTCTTCATTCTCATCCAAGACAAGTGCTCTGTCGCATTTTGAACATTTAAGAACAGTCTTGCAATTTTTGCAGACGGAAAATGTGCTGGAACCTTGATGATTCACAAATAAGATTATTTGCAATTTATGTGAAAGCGCGTATTGGATTTCTCCTTGCAGTTTCAGGCTCAGCAATGAATTGTTGGGCTTTTTCTTTCCTGCGAAATCAGTCCATTTTTCCTTGCGCATGTCGACAATCTCGTAACTAGTAACTAGTAACTGGTAACTAGTATTCGGGATAACTAATTGGGGAAGTTTTAAAAATTTAAATTCTCCGGTAATAGTCTTTTGGAAACTTTCAATGCGCGGAGTGGCTGTGCCGAATACTATCGGGCAAGAGAAGATTTCGGAGAGCATTTCAGCGCCTTGGCGCGCGTCGTAACGAGGATTCATATCCCACTGCTTGAATGACATGTCTTGTTCCTCATCCACACAAATAAGACCCAATTTTTTGAAAGGAGCGAAGATTCCAATTCTGGTGGCGATGATAATCTTGGCGTTTCCGGATCTGATTTTTTCCCAATTGGTGTAAAATTCTCCCTTGCCTAATTTGCTATGCAAAATTACTATTTCATTTGAATTGAAATATTCCCCATAACGCGCAATGGCTTGAGGGGCAAGTGTTAGCTCCGGAAGAAGGATTAGAAATTGCGCATCTGGATTTTTTTCTTTTAATTTCAAAATGGAATGCAGATACACTTCTGTTTTACCGGAGGAAGAAGGACCAAACAATAAATAGCTTTTAGCTTTTAGCTTCGTTAGCTTATTATCTTCCGTAATTGCATCGACAGCGGATTGTTGTTCGGGGGTTAATTTTATATTTGGTTTTGGATGGTTGATGACTGATGACTGATGACTTGAGCCACGTGCAATAACCCGCTTTGGCATGAAGTGTTTTAAGACAACACCTAAAGATGTTAGGTAGTGCTCAGAAATTTGATTTGCAAGCAAGAGCTGTCCGGATGATAGAAAATTTTCTTGAAGAATTCGGCTGACATTTTTAAGTTCATATTTTTCTGTGTGCTCTGACCAAGGGCGGGAAGCAAGAACAATTCCCTCAACCTCTCTTGCGAAAAGCGGAATGGTGACAAGTGTTCCCGGCAATAATTTTTGATTGAATTGATACGAAAAAAACTGTTGCCTTGAAAGTGGCAATCTTGCTATAGGCGCAACGTCAATGATGAATTTTTTGTTAGTTTCTGACATTCATGTATTGTAGCAGTTTGGCGATGAAATGGACACTTGACTTTATAGCAAAAAGGGAGTATAATATACAAATAGATGAAATAGGTTTGCCCTTTAATTGGCGAGCCTATTTTTATTATCAAGCGAAGTGAGCGAAATGAAAAATTAATATTTTTCATTTCCGAGCGAGCGCAGATATCAAAAGGTTTAATACCTCGCAGCTCTGCTGCGTGAGCCCAAAGGGTCCAGGGCTCTGCCCTGGGGTATAATACCTTTTATTTTTTCAGCATTGATTTATTGCTTAGATATGCTAAAATTCAATGTGTCATGCAAGCATACAAACATTTAAACATACTAACATTACATAAGAAAAATGCAGAAAAAGAAAATATTTGTTGAAATTCAGGTGGCTAATTCATTGAGGAAGCGTCTTGTTCAAGTTACTTCTAAGTGGGCAGAGCTTCCAGTGAAATGGATGAAAGAAGAGAATTTGCACATAACGGTGGCATTCGTGGGATATGTGGATGAAAGTGTGATTCCTGAAATTTGCGAGAAGGTGAGCGAGGCTACCGCTGATTTTGAAGCTTTTGATTTGGAATTTGATAGTATTGAAATTGGTCCTGACCCCAGCAATCCAAAGATGGTTTGGCTGACTGGTCAGCCATGTCCGGAATTGGGAATGCTTAATGAAGCAGTAGAAAGAGCGCTTGGAATGAGGCCGACCGCTCATAAGGAATTCAGGCCACATATTACACTTGGCAGAATTCGCGCCATCAAATGGGAAGAGCTTGAAGAAAAACCGGAAATAGTTGAGAAAACAAAAGTATCAATGACGGTGGACAGTGTTTCAATTATGGAAAGCAAGGGCGGGGGAGCAGAATATGTTTCGTTGGAAGAATTTCCACTAGCATAATCAATAAGCCGAAAGTCTCTCAAGTCCATAAAGTTCATAAAGAATCTTTTTCTTGTAGACTTTATAGGCTTTTAGCTTTATAGACTAAACATGGAAATACTTGGGATTCGAATTGATAATTTTTCCAAAAAAGAAATTCTTGAAAAAATAGAATTTTTTTTGATTGAGCCAAAACCAGGCACTATTTCTAATGAAAAAGTGCGAGGCAAGTTTCATCAAATTGCTACAGTAAATCCAGAATTTATCTTGCAGGCGCAAAAGGATGAAGATTTTAAAAACATTTTAAATTCTTGTGATTTGAATGTGGCGGATGGAGTAGGAATATGGTATGCGTTCATTAGAAATTTCAGTTTTTTGAAATCCAGAATTGCCGGAGTTGATTTGCTGGATGAAATATTTAATGTAGCTAATAGTAAAAAACTTAATATTTATCTTGCAATTAATAAGAATGGTTTGAGTAAATATGAAGAAATAAAAATTGCTTTATTGAAAAAATATCCAGATTTAAAAATAAGCGGTGCGGATATGGATGTCGCTGGTCACTGGCCCGCCTCGCTTCGACAAGCGGATGTCTCCGCGAGTCGAGGCGGGTCACTAGTCACTGGTTGCGAGATACTGATTTGCAATTTTGGAGCGCCAATGCAAGAGAAGTTTATTAATTCGGCAAAAAATGATACAATAAAACTAGCAATGGGTGTTGGAGGAAGCTTGGATTTTTTGACTGGAAAGGCTAAGAGAGCTCCCAAATTGATGAGATTTTTGGGCTTGGAGTGGCTGTGGAGATTATTGAAACACTCATCAACTAATAAGAAATTTGCGCTAAATCGCTTGAAAAGAATTTTTAATTCAGTGGTAGTTTTCCCAATGAAAGTATTAATTAATAAATAATATTTATATGACTTCTAAAACAAAATTGATTCGCAGTGTTTATCTTTATTTAGCAGCGCTGATTAGTCTTATTTTTATTGCAGTTGGAACGGGAAGAGTTATTAATGCTGGACTTAAGTATTATTTCTTTCCAAAAGCGGAAAAGGGAGGATATAGTCGTTGCAATAGTCAGCCACCTGGTTATAGTGCGGAAAAAGGTGATTTTTCTACTGCAATAGAAGAACAGAAAGTGGAAATCGAAATTTTATTGTATGAATATGAACAGTGGAAAAAAGAAAATGCTGGAGAAGAATGTTATACCCAGGAAAGACAAAATAATATAGTGGACGCTTTGACGATAATGATAATTGCAATTCCGATTTGCGGACTGCACTGGAGAATAATTAAAAAAGAGAAGAAAGAAAATGAATAAAACAATGAATAAAGAAGTTAGAGTAAGATTCGCACCGTCGCCGACAGGATTCATGCATATCGGAAATTTCCGTAGCGCACTTTATGATTATTTATTTGCCAAAAAACACGGCGGAGATTTTGTGCTGCGAATAGAAGATACTGATCAAAAAAGATTTGTGTCTGGAGCACTGGAAAGCTTAATTAATGTTTTAGACTGGGCAGGATTAAAATATGACGAAGGAGTATTTGAAAAATCTCAAATCTCAAATCTCAAATCTCAAACTATTAGCGAATCAAAAAATTATCCTGGTGTTTTGGAGGTGGGAGAATATGGACCATATATACAATCTGAAAGACTGGAACTGTATAAGAAATATGCCGAGCAATTAGTGGCGGATGGAAAAGCTTATTATTGTTTTTGTGAGCCTGAGCGACTTGAAGAAATGCGAGAGAAGCAAATTCAAGAAAAGAAAGCTCCAATGTATGACAGATATTGTCTTACGAATATAGATGCTGAGAAAATAAATGAAAAATTAAAAGAAAATTGTCCAGCTACAATCAGGCTAAAAGTGCCAAGAGATGAGACTATCGTTTTTGAAGATATTGTTCGTGGAAAAGTTTCATTCAACACAAATACGATCGATGATCAGGTTCTTATGAAATCTGATGGATTTCCAACTTATCATCTTGCTAGTGTGGTCGATGATCATTTGATGCAGATAACCCAAGTTATTCGCGGTGAAGAATGGCTTCCTAGCACGCCGAAGCATATTTTGCTTTATCGCGCTTTAGGTTGGCAGGAACCGCAATTTGCGCATTTGCCTCTGCTTTTAAATCTTGATAGATCGAAACTTTCCAAACGGCAAGGTGATGTGGCGGTTGAAGACTATATCAAAAAGGGATACCTGAAAGAAGCTATTATAAATTTTGTTGCGATGCTTGGTTGGAATCCAGGTGAAGGTTCAACGCAGGAAATTTATTCAATGGACGAACTTATTGAAAAATTTGAATTATCCAAGGTTCATAAGGCTGGTGCGGTTTTTGATATTAAGAAATTGGATTGGATAAATTCTCAATACATTAAAAAACTTTCTCCTGATGAGCTATTGAAAAATGCTAAACCATTTTTTCAGAAAAAGGACTTTTTTGTTGATGCTTCTGATGACAAAAAAACTGACGAATATTTGAAAAAGGTTTTGATGATTGAGAAAGAAAGATTATCGAAATTTTCCGATGTGGGAGATGAGAATACTTTCTTTTTTCAGGAAATTAGCTATCAAAAAGAAATGCTGCGCTGGAAAACAAATACTGATCAGCAAACTATTGAATCATTGCAAACTTCTTATGATATACTGAAAGATATTGATGAAAGTGATTGGTCATTATCAGCTATTGAAACTAAATTATTGGAAGCAGCAGGGGATAAGAGAGGAGATTTGCTTTGGCCGCTGAGAGTTGCTTTAACTGGAGCACAAAAATCTCCATCACCGTTTGAAGTGGCTTGGGCACTAGGAAAAGAAGAAAGTCTTGCTCGTCTTAAAAATGCTTTGGAATTGGTTAAGTAGGAATATCTTACATGAAGTCTTTCCATGAAAATCAATAAAAAACAAAAAAATAAATTTACGTTAATTTCTGTCTTGTTAGCACTATCGCTGGGTGTTATTTTTGCATATGCGCAAAAAGGTAGTGCGGATGAAAGCATTGCGCAAATTGATGAAGATAAGAAGGACGAAACTCAAGAAAAGATTGAAGAGCTTGAGAAAAAAGCTGACATTTATCGTGAAATCATTGATATTAAACGAAAGCAAAGCAGTACATTAAACAATCAATTATCAATAACTGATACAAATATTCAACAAGTTCAGACTGAGATTGATGCAAGTACACAGCAAATTAACGAATACAATACTAAGATCATAAGACTTTCAGGCCAAATCAAAGAAAAAGAAAAGATTATTGAAAATCAGAAAAAATTATTGACTAATTTGATGCAGTTTTATTATGAATCAACCCAAAGAAACCCTATCAATGCTTATTTAACCGATGGAAATTTTGCATCTTTTCTGATCACTAAAGATCAACTATCGCAAACTGGAGATAAAATTAAGAAGTTAGTGGACTCAGTGACTGACTTGAAAATTGAACTTGAAGTGCAAAGTTCCGAGATCGATAAGCAAAAAACTGAAATTGTCAATGTGCATCAAAAACTTCAGGATCAAAATGATGACTTGCAGTCCGTAAAAGATCAACGTGAAAGCTTACTTGCACAGACTAAGGGCGAAGAAGCAAGGTATGCTAAAATGTTGGCTCGAGTTGAGCAGCAGAAACAAGAATTGTTAAATATTGATCAATTATTTTTAAGTGGTAATTTTTCAGTAGGCGGTCTTTCAATTGTCGATTACATGAAGAAAAATGAACCTTCTTCATCATCGTTTGCATCTACTAGCTGGTTTTTCTCACAAAAAGATCCGCGTTGGGCTGATTCAAATATTGGAAATTCACAGAGCGATATGAAAAACTGGGGATGTGCTGTAACATCTGTTGCAATGGTTGCGAAATTTCATGGCGATGATATAACACCTGGCCTACTCGCAAAGAAACCTATTTTTTCTTCAGATCTTATCAATTGGGAAATGGGTGGTTGGAGTGGAGCTAAAATTGAACTAGCATCTTATGGATCTTCACATAGTAATATCAAATGGTCTGTTATAGATTCAGAATTAAGCAAAAAACATCCTGTTATTATTTACATTGGAAAAACTGGTGGTAAAGGAGGACATTACATTGTTATCCATGCTAAGGAGTCAAAAACAGGGAAGTATGTCGTGCATGACCCCTACTTCGGACCCAACATATATCTAGATACTACTCGCGCGCTAGTTGGTGCAATGGGTATAAATACGAGCACATATATGGATCAAATGATTATCTATAACTAATATTTAAAAATGCAATGGGTTCATCATTTTCAAAACCTGGAAAAGGTAAAGTCTGGACTCTTGAAAAAGTTCGGGATGGTTTTGAGGAATTTCATAAGCTATTCAGGAGATATCCAACCGCCTTTGAAATTGATGATTTTGATTTCTTACCATCATCGAGACAAATCCAAAGAATTTTTGGTGGTTTAATTTCATTAAGAAAACAATTAGGTCATTCTATTGAAAACTATGGTTCAGGGGAATCGCGATCAAAAATCGCCACCGATATTAATGATAGAGGCAGGAAACTCGAAGTGATTGTCCGTGATTATTTGCAAGAAAAATTTAATGAGCCTTTCGTGCATATCGAAAGGCCTGTGCATATGAGCTCAAAAGATAGGTTTGATTTTTATGTATATGCTAAACCGACAAATTTTGCTATTGATGTTTTTGGAACAATTGATTTCAGAGGCCTCACTAGAATAATGAATATAAAGGAGAATCGTTATAGGAAGGTTAATATCTTAAAGAATAAAGAACGGCTCTATTTTATATACTTTAGTGAATATGATGTACATGACAAAATAATTAATTGGCGAAAATCCAAACGAAATAGGCTTCCAACTACGTGGAGAATACTTACTTTTGATGAATTTAAAAAAGAAATTGCTGGGTGTAATAATTATGATTTAATCTAGAAAAGGGTTGTGCGACATTGTAAATAGTGACCTACCAAGGAGGCAAGACTATTACTTTTCTCTTAGAATAAATTTAAATCAGGGTAAGATTTTAAAAATATTTTTTTCATTGAGGTTTAAACGAAAAAATATTCGAATCGATGTTAACATAAATTTCTAAAAATAATTTCAAAAATAATTTTTAAATAAATAAAACAAAAATTACCAGAAAAATAATTTGTCTCGGGCGTGAAAAATATTTTTTACAATTAATTAGAGATCTGAATATATAACATTATAGAAAAGTACGCTAAAATATACAACTATATTCAAAAAAAAACGTCAAAATTGTTCCCGCAAAAATTCATCACTCAAACAAGAGAGGTTAGGTATATATAGATGTATACCTAACCAGACTCATTTTAAGGCAGCTCAATTTTGAGCGTTGTTTTTTTTGAATTAATTAGACTGCTTTGGATATACAAAGATGTATGCATTATTGAATTAGGAATTAGGAATTTAGAGTTTGAAGTTTAGTGTTTGGATTTGAGGCTGGGTTAGAGTAAGAAGATATATATTAGTGGTTGGATGATAACAAGAGATGATAAAATAATTAGTAATATAAAGATGTATTTATTTTGATATATTAATAGGGAAAGTAGGAATGAAATTTGAGCTAAACTTACCAGGGAAAGAGGGATACAAGCGTGAAGACTTATTTATATGTTAGACTAAGTTGGTTATGGCTTATTTGAGCTACTTCCCTTTGCTTCAGTGTCGCGAAAGATATAATGTGCGACACTGAATATAACCAATACCCTATAGAAATTTAAGCTAATAATATATGTGTACGATATAGTACGCTATTTAAAGATAATCAAAAAAAGCATCCTGAGGATGCTTTTTTTGATACCATCAGCTCAAGACTACTTATTTGAGCTTAAGTAAGAACACATCAGTATTACCCTTAACAAATCCCATGGATTCATATAATTTTCGTGCAGCGATTCTTAGCGGACTGCTTGTTAAGTTTATCTGTGTAATATTTTCTTCATTCGCTATGGAAATAAGTTCTTGCATCATAGCTCTGCCTATTCCTTTTCCTTGATATCTTTCATCAATAATCACGTCTTCAATCCTGCCCACTTCCCCTTTTGAAGGCACTGCGTGTCTGACAAGTGAGCCAAAGCCCACAACAATATCACTATCGCAGGCAACAACACAGTGGCATTTTGGATCAGCAACCAATTCACTAAAATCGACTTCGGTCTTAAAATCAGCAGATAATTGTTTGAATAATGCAATTATCTGATCAGAATCCCCTACCTTCAATGGTCTAAATTGAATATTATCCATAATAATTTAGAATTATAAATTATTTATTAATACATGAATCCCCAGCCCGTCTCGCGTCGACGAGCAATTGTTTTTGCGAGTCCGAGGCGGATCAAGCTGAGGATGACAAGTAGGGGCTATTTTTGTTTCTTTTTATAATCCTTGATTGCAGCGTGCAAAGCATCGGCAGCTAGGTTGGAACAATGCATTTTTACATTTGGAAGACCGCCAAGTTCGTCAGCAACCATCGTATTGGTAATTGCTAATACTTCATCAATACTTTTACCCTTGGCTAAATCAGTAGCCATTGATGATGTTGCAATTGCAGCTCCACAGCCCAATGTTTCGAATTTTACGTCCTTGATTATCTCTTCACCTTTTTTGTTCTTTGTCACTTTCAAATGCATGCGCATAATGTCGCCACATTTCGGATTACCAACTGTGCCTACGCCATCAGCTTTTTTCATGCTGCCCTGATTATGAGGGCGCGTGAAATGATCTATTACTTTTTTTGAATATTGTTGCATGTATTTCTCTACGAATTACGAATCAATACGAATGTACGAATTCGCTTCGTTTACTGTTAAATTTTTTAATCAATATTTATTTCACATTAGTACATTCGTAAAAATTCGTATTTCGTAGGGATTACTGGAAATCTGCAAGCACATTGCCTGAGATTTTTCTTAGTCTTTTTACTACTTCTTTTAATTTTACAATTAACGCGTCTAATTCTTTTTTGGTTGTATATTTTCCCAGGGTGACTCTTAAGCTACCATGAGCCTGTTCATGTTTGAGTCCTAATGAAAGAAGCACATGCGAAGGATCCAGTGCTCCAGATGAACATGCCGACCCAGTTGAAGCAGCAATTCCATCTAAATCAAGTGAAAGAATGAGTCCTTCTCCTTCAACATCATCAAAACGAAAATTGGCATTATTAGGTGATCTTTTTTCTGCGCTACCGTTAAGATATGATTTTGGAATTTCCTTAAGAACCTTTTTGATAAGATAATCTCGCAAAGTTGTTATTTCCTCTATTTTCTTTTGAGTTGCTGGCGTTTTGATCATATTAATCGCTTCACCCAGGCCAACAATTCCAGGAACATTGTGTGTTCCGGCGCGAAGTCTATACTCTTGGTCGCCGCCATCTTGCACTCTTTTTATCAAAGTTCCTTTACGAACATATAGCAGACCGATTCCTTTCGGACCATAGATCTTGTGAGCTGACATTGAAAGTAAATCTACCCCAAGTTCATCCACATTGCAATTGAAATAATTTATAGCTTGAGTTGCATCGGTATGAAAAGTAATATACGATAATTTATTTTCTTTGCGCTCAGCATTAAGTTTTTTCAATGTTTTTCCAATTTCTTCAATGGGCTGAACTGTTCCAATTTCGTTATTCACATACATGATAGAAATAAGAATTGTATTAGGTTTGATAGCATCCTTAATATCTTTCAATGAGATCAATCCGTCTTTGCTTGGAGAAATGAAAGTTACGTCTACCAAACCATCTTTTTCAGCAAATTTGCATGCATCAAGGACACAATGATGTTCAAATTTTGTCGTGATAATGTGAGGTTTTTCTTCTGGCTTTCTTGGCACAGAATAATACGACCTAAGTGCGCCTTTCACTACAAGGTTATTGCTTTCAGTTGCTCCCGAAGTAAAGATTATTTCTGAAGAGGAGCATCTAAAAAACAGAGCTGCTTTGGCACGCGCGCCATCAACGGCTTCCAAAGCTTCTTGCCCAAAACCATGTACGCTCATTGCGTTTCCAAAAGTTTGGGAAAAATATGGAAGCATTGATTCCAAAACCTTAGCGTCTACAGGTGTTGTTGCTGCGTAGTCGAGATATATTTTTTTATTGGCCATAATATATGAGGTGTCATCCTGAACTTGTTTCAGGATCTCGCGGTGCCTGCTTATGCTCCTCTAGATTCCGGATCAAGTCCGGAATGACATATGAAAAAAATTATTTTATTAAATCACTTAGTTTTATTTTATAAACTGTTTTTTTAACTTGTATACCAATCTCATCCCAAACCACACTTGATGGACATTTATCTCTGGCGGCACAAAATTTTCCTACGCAGCGCATTGGTGAAATATCTCCATCTAATAATTCAATGATTTGACCAACTGGAATATTCTTAGGGTTTTTAGCTAAAACATAACCGCCAGATTTTCCCTTTGAGCTGTTAACCACTTCCCCATTTCTAAGTGTAACCATTAATCTTTCAAGATATTTTTGAGAGATATCTTCTTGATTCGCAATCTCTTTGATTGATTTTTGGTCAGGAAAACATTGAGCTAAATTAACCATGGCTTTGAGGCCATACTCCGCTTTTGTTGAAAATTTCATTGTTTTTTATAATGCCTACTAATTTAGTATACATTCATGATATTACTATTTGTTTAAGCTGTCAATATTATCTGAAACATCCAATTCCAGCTATCTTGAGCTAAGTTTTAGTATTGCCTTGACTTTGTATATAATTAGAATTAATATATCTTGAAGTTGTTCTTATACAACGTGAAGCATACGTTTTTGGCATATTCACCTTTGGCTTTTTCACTCTAACCAGCCCATTGCGGCAAGGAGGCAACATGACAACAGCATCGAAAAAAATCAATGAAAAAATAAAAGCTATCTTCCTAGGAACGGTTTTGCAGTTAGATAACATGCTCAATGTTGCCTTCGATGTAAGTGAAACAGAAGATAGCATAATAACCGCCTCGGGGACAATTAGGGGTGTCGAATTAGTCATATCAACTGACGGCTGTGAAATTCAGTGCAAATACAACCTAGATAAAGAGAAGGATGCAAAGTGGCAATTGAAAGTAGAGGCTATCATTCAAGCGTCCAGCGACCGCCCCCGCGCAATTAATGCCGAAACACTCGAAAGAACTGACTGGGAGAAGATACCGGGAATAACCAGAGATTTTGCTTCAAGCACAGCTTCATTTCTTTTGATATTAGCCAACCCCTGAAACAGGTTTTCGGTTTTGTTTTATTTGAAAGCGGCTCATCCATGCTAGGATGCAGACCGCTTTTTTTCTTGCTCCAAATTCCCTATTTGGTATAATAATTAATAACTTACAACTAATAATATAAAACAATGAGAATTTCATATTCAGCACTCGACTCTTTTCAAAATTGCTCTCTCAAATATAAATTTCAAAATATAGATAAAATCAAAGAACCTAAATCCAAAGAGGCTGTTTTTGGAACTCTGGTGCATGCAACTTTGAAATTTATCCACGCGCCCTCACTCATCCAACCGAAACTTGAAGAAGCCTTGGACTATTTTTCCAAAAATTGGAACAGTGATGTTTTCGAAAATGAACTTGAAGAAAGAAACGCTTTTTCGCAAGGTGTGGCAATGATTCAACAATATTACAAGAACAATAATCCTTCCGATTACACTATTGTCGATCTGGAAAGTCGTTTTGCCATTGAAATTGAAGAGAAAAACCCCGTAAAACCATCTGCTGATGGTCACGGGGCACGGCATATTATTTCCGGAATTATTGACCGTATAGACAAAACTGAAGATGGATATGAAATTATCGATTACAAAACCACCAAAAAGATGCCTTCTCAGGAGAAAGTGGACAATGACCTGCAGCTCTCAGTCTATCTTAACGCATTCCTTGCCCGCTATCCGAAGGAAGTTTCAAGATTGGATAAAGTGACGGTTAGTCTTTACTACCTCAAGCATGGGGTAAAATTGAGCTCTACGCGCACGCTAGAGCAACTCGAAACAGCCAAACAGCTCTTTTTGGATGTTATTGCAGAAATTGAAAAAGGAGATTTCCAGCCAAATGTAACTCCTCTTTGTGATTGGTGTGGCTTTCAGAAATTTTGCCCGATGTGGAAGCATAAATTCAAAGAAGAAAGAAAAATTGACAGCGAGGAAGTCAACACTGCCATTGGCGATTACATAAACCTTAAGACCGCTATCACTTCAACTAAAACCCAACTTGCTCAGCTTCAAGAAAAAATCACTCAATATATGGAGCAAGAAGGCGTCGAAAGAGTATTCAGTGATGAAGGAATAATTGCTCAAACTTTGCGCAAGACTTATAAATATGACGAAAAACAACTTCGTGATATATTGCAGCCATTAGACAAGTGGGAATCAGTTTTAAAAGTGGATGGAATAGCTTTGAAGAACATTATGGCAGTGCTTTCACCAGGAGTTCGGCAGGATGTTGAACGTGCTCGCGTGATTGACAAAGAATCAAAAAGTCTTAGTATTAAGAAGAAATAGAAATCAACCTTCCTTAATAAATACATTTTGTTAAAAGACACTGTGTCATAAATTCAACTACAAGTCCAAAGGAGACCACCCATGTCAGGAAAAAAACTTGCTAAAAAGATTCGAACTGAAGAAGAAACTGCGGGAAGAAGAGGTGAAGCACGAATAACAGCTGCAAGGATAAAAGAACTTCGGGAAAGTGTGAGGGCTGCTTCATTTGCGAGGGCAAAAAGGCGTTACGATTTCAAATATATTCCAAACTACTTCTTTCTTGTTTTTTGTCTTCTGCTGATTCTATTTTTCTGTGGTCAAGAAATCATTTCCGGCATCAAATTTTTTACTGCTGTGATATCGATTGTATTTTTTTTATTGCTTCTATGGATTCATTATCTAGGACGCGTAAGGGGATACGAAAAAGATAGCATATCGAGTTATGATAATGCAGTTTACGGGATACAGATTATAATTTATACTGCGTCGGCATATACAGTAATTGCAACTTCGATACTTATCATATTTGCCTAAGGGGATTATATCGAGTCCAAAGGAGAAATCACATGAATAATATTCACTTACCCAAGAAGGTCACCGCCTACGTCGTTCTAGTTTTAATGATATTCTCAATTTTTCCTTATCTTATAATGCGAAACTTCGATTTAGCGAAGTGGGAAGGACTTTTTATTGCGGCATGGTGTTTTTTAGGCATCTTTGTTTTCCTGATCTGTATAAACATGATAGTGGGAATTGTTGTACGTAATCGTGAGGAAAACACAAGAAGAAAACGCTTTCCAACAACAAAAGAACTCGATGAGGATGTTAGTCACATAATCAACTCCTAACCTTAAGAAAATCTCAAATATAAAATAAAAGCCGGTCATCTCATCAGATTGATCGGCTTTTAAAAATTTCTTTTTCGTATATTTATAATTGATTCGTAATTTCGTAGAGTTTTAAAATTTCACAAATTTTTCCCAATATTCAAACAATGCTTTGGTAGCTCGAAGATCTCCCACATTGTATTTGGCGATATCAAAAAATCTTTTTTCTTTAAAAAGTGCGCCGACATCATCCCCCGTGATTCCCTCTTCTTTAGGACTTTTAATTCCAAAAGATCGAGACCAGAGATGCAAGTTTCCTCTCCTCCTTACGCTTCCATAAAATGTAAGCTGATCAAGAAGGTCAATATGTTTGGCATTTTTAGGTTGACTGGATAGATATCGATTAGCCATCAAATTTTTTGTCGGGCGAATCCCATGAATTGCTGAGCGCACCATCAAGAATGGAACGTCAAATCCCCTTCCATTGAAACTGATAAATTCATCATATTTTTCAGCCAAATTCCAGAACTGCTGAAGCATTTCTTTTTCACTCAACACTCTGAATTTAATATCATCTTGTTCGCTATCGTTCACACTTTCATCCGGAGCTTGAAAATACACAGCTCCCTTATTTTTCTCAACATCATAAACCCCGATAGCCACAATCTCACCAGTCAAAGGTGAAAAACCAAGACCATTCTTGATATCAGCCAATGCTTTTTCGTATTCCACTTCACTTTCAGATTCTTTTTTAATCCAACGCGTAAGAACTTCTTGAGTGGTTTCATCAAGAGTATTAAAATCCTCACCAATTGTTTCAATGTCGAAAACAAGTTTTGAGCCCTGCATAAATCTGATTGTATTTTAAACTCTGTTGCGTTCATTATATATCTATTAATAAAAATGTCTATTGCTTGTAATACGATTTGAATATATTCTTATAATATGAAAAATACATACAAGAAAATTGAAACTTTCTTTCAGCGCTTTTTTACATTGGATGATACTCCTAATAATATTGCAGCAGGAGCAGCTCTCGGAATTTTTCTTGGCATTGTTCCAGGTGAAGGATTAGCAACAACTTTGGTTATTACTGCCCTGATAGGAATAAATAAAGCTTCTGCTACAATAGGCGTGCTAGCTACAAACATGTGGGGCACAATTGCAGTACTTCCTTTAGCTACATTTATTGGAGGTTGGGTTTTTAGAATTGATTCTGCTCGACTGGCTAGTGAATTTAAAGCCACATATAATTTGGGTTTTAAATACTTCTTAAGCAAAGCTATCTTTTTTGATTTAGCTCTGCCTTTGATTGTGGGCTTTATTACTTCCGCTGGACTTATTGCTCTCGTTTTTTATCTTATTGTTTACTTTCTCTTAAAGCATAAGAAAGCCGTTTAAGCAAAAAAACAACCTTTGCCGGATTGTTTTTTTGGGATTATGCGCAATGCATGGTTCTAAAATTATACAGACATGCGACTTTGAAAACGTTTTTGCTGCCATGTTTTCATTTTGCGTATGATTTTGTTTTTTGTATGAATGATTGAAAACTAGCTAATGACTGTTCCTGCAAATTTCCCACCGTCAAGATATTTTTGAAAGTTGTTTAATTTTTTACCGTTCAAAATTGCTACTTCAATGCCTTCTTTAGCAGCGAGCTTGGAAGCAATTGGGTCAAAAGGTACATTTGATCCTGGGTCCCAAGTTTCTCCGACAATCTTTTGAAAATCGTTCCAAGTAATTTCTTTGATTTTTTTAGCGTCAGGATGTTTGCGAGGATCTTTATCGCAAAGATAATCAATATTTGAAAGGTTGGCAATTTTTTTCACATCGAAATGTTTTGCCAAAAGCACTGAGATGTAGTCAGTAGAATTCCCTGGCCTATATCCAGCTGCAATCAAAATCGATTCCTTAGCTTTCAAAAAACTTTCCAAGTCATAAGGATTTTTGTTGATTGTTGGATGGGCGTATTTTTTGAAGATAGTTCTGATAAAATGGGCGTTCATACGAGTAGCGTGAATTCCAATCCAATCTTTGTCTTCACTATCGATATCTCCAATTTTAGCGCCAGCCTCAATATATTTTCTGGCAGTTTTTCCTCCGCCAGTCACAATGATGAAACGATATCCGTCTTCAATCCCCTTTTCAATCACTTTTTTAAATTGCTTCACAAATTTCCAATCAATTTCTTCTGGCACAATCAATGACCCGCCCATGGAGATAACAATGGTTTTTTTATTCATTTATTTTTTTATGAATTCTTAAATTGAATATATTATAGCATTTCCTTGATATATTGGCGATTTCTTGATATAAATTGCATAAGTCTTGAGAGTATTGGGATATAGTCGCGATTGAAGGCATGCGCAAAGGTTAAACCTTTTGTCCAAGAGTCCCGATTGCTAAATCAAGGCATTCAGGGAAATAAAGATGTTTTCAAGACGAACAAAAAGGAGGCTCATGAATTTATGAGTCTCCTTCTTTCTTTATTTGATATGCTCATCAGCTTGAGCCTTGGTGTCATATAATTTCGCAATAGTAGATTGTATCTCGTCCTTGATTCCCAGGAACATCTCCAATCCTTTTTGAAGTTCATCCAAGCCTTTTCTATATTTTTCAATCACATCAGGCGTTGCATTCTCCCCTATTTGTTTTTCCAACAAATCCTGCCCGAGTTGAAGATGATTTTCAATCTCCTCAATTTCTCCATTGATTTTTTTCAAGTCTTCATGTAATCGCGCGTCAATCTCTTCAAATGTTTTCGGTTTATTTTCTTGGGTCATATATTCCAATTATTTTTTAAATTAAATTATATTGATTCTCCGTTTTCCAAATATGCAACCGTGTTATTTTTCAACGCTTCAAAACAATGCGGAATCCTTTTGATTTTTCTTGGTCCAAATAATTTTAACGCTTCTTCAAGTGAAACAAATTTAAACTCAAGTAACTCAGCTTCTTGTAATTTTATATTACTAATCTGTTCACTATTCAATATCCCACCAAAAAACACAAACTTCAAATTATCACCTTCTGGAGTTCTACTATAATCAACGCAAAGCATTTTCTGGATTTCAATATTTAAACCTATTTCTTCTTTTGATTCACGAACCGCTCCTTCCCTTGGTGATTCTCCAGATTCGAGTGTTCCGCCTGGCAAAAGCCATTCATCTTTATAATTCGGCTTCACGACCAACATTTCATTTTTATCATTCAAAAACAAAACATCCGCCCCCATCGGCTTTTTTGCAAGACTATCGTAATAATCTTGTTTTGATAATAGCTTTCCCATAGATATATTATTACAATCACTATCATACTAGATAGCGTGGTAGTAATTTAATATTATTTTTTCATCAACTTTTTTAATCTTTTATATATTGCAGGCTTTTCCTTGGCTTCGTCTAATTTTTCCATGACTGCATTTATTTGAGCCCGTTGCCTTTTGTTAGCGTTAACAACAATGTTTTCTAATAAGATTTCAGGCCAATAATATGCAGGAAATTTTTTCTTGAGCGAGCTCCAATTTTCAAACTTAATTTTCTGGGAACCGTTTTTAATTTTTCCAGCAGTTCTTTGTATTGCTTTTTGATACCCTTCTCCGGAAATTTGCAACCATTCATGCACACGAGCTATTGTTGTTGCACTGACTTTTAAATCATCTTCGATATCTTTATAAGTATAATCTTTTACAAGAAGCTCAGCAATCTTAAGACGTTTAGCTATCATTTCTGATTCTTTATATGAAAGCAAATCGCGAAGAAGCTCTGCAGCCTCATTAGAATCTTTTATTTCTGCAAGAGCAAGACACAATTGATACAATATTTTATCAACATCACTTTTGGAAAGTTTGCTAGCTTGTCGAGACATACCCACTTATTTTTTTTGCAATTACTATCATACTCGATAGTGTAATAGTAATGCTGGATTATTTTGTTTTTTATTTGCACTTGCTTTCAGTTCTTCCCTGCCCGATCGCTTCTTCGGCGGTTTTGAAACAGACCAGATTTTCAGGCTTTACGCGCTTGGCATATGAGCAAGTCGGCACATAAAACTTGTCCGATGAACGCGAGCCAACGTAGGCGCAACCATTTTTCTGGGTGGGCGTCGATATAGCTGCTTTGGATGGCAAAGCAGTGGTTGGAACGCTACCTGAAGCGCTAGGGGCCTCTTCTTTGTCGGTTACCCCCTGCTCTGGCATTTCTGTTGGTTTCTCAATTATAAGGGGCTTTTGCTGCCATTTTTGACCTTGCAAAACTCCGAATTCAAAGGAAATAGCCGAGATTAGGCAAAAACCGACAATAAGCACAATCTTGTGCTCATATTTCACAAAAAATCCCTTAATTTTGAGGAAAAAATCACCCATGACTTCATTATATCAAATTTTACGGGTTTGTCAGCAAGTTCGGTTGACATATTTTCTAATTCTGTTAGAATATTCCTTGTAACTACCTGTTGCAATTCAGCTCAGATGGGTATCCAAGCGCCGGGTACATTTCGCCGCCAAGCGAAGCCAGACTTAGCTAAAATTTGCAATAATTGACTCCCGACGATAATTTGATCTTTATTGCCTATTTATGGATAGGCCTTAAATGAGAAAATCTCGAGCGGCTTACTTATCTTAAAATTTAATTTTGCCCTAGTAAATATTAACTGTTTCAGTTTTACTGATTACATGTTACTAATTACTAGTTACCTATTATGGCGCATCGAAAAGCCGGTGGGTCTACCCAACTCGGACGAGATTCAATCTCGAAAAGACTTGGTGTTAAGATCTTTGGAAATCAGAAAGTGAAAACTGGAAATATCATTATCCGACAACGCGGAACCAAATATCACCCAGGAGTTAATGTGAAACGTTGCAACGACGACACATTGATGGCATTGGTAGATGGAATCGTAATTTTCACATCTAAAAAAGTTAGAAACTTCACAGGAGAATTAGTAACTCGCAGATACGTTGGCGTTACTAAATCAGACACTCCTATTGAAATCAAACCTAAGAAGACTGGCGCTAAGAAAGCTGGTGCAAAACTTAGAGTTAACCTTAAAACTAACCAAGCTGGTAAGAAAAAAGGAGCTTGGAAAGTTGCTAGAAAACCAAATATGCGAAAGACTGTTAGAAAGCATTTGGTTGCTAGAATTGCGAAGAAAGCTAAGTAACACAAATAGTTTATCAAGTTTCAAGTTCTTCAAGTTCATCAAGAGGAACCATATAAAAAAGAAACCTCGAAAGGGGTTTCTTTTTTTATTGTCGAATGAGGTCAAGTGAAATGATCCCCCCCCCACAGATGGGCATTTCCCCCTGCCTACCGGCAGGCAGGTACCTCGCGGCTTGCCACGTGAGTCCAACGAGTCTAGTGTTTGTCCTGGAGTATTAATACCTTTTATCATATATTGACGTATGTCTTTTATTCGCCTAATGTATATGCAGCACCTAAAATCTAACGGGACGGAGGAGTTACAATGATAATGATTATCCTAATAACAGTTGCATTATTGGCTGCTTTTTCAACGGCATTACTTTTTCTTCATTTTATTACCCTGATAACGTACTTTAGCAAGGAAGTTGATGAGGAAAGTAATCACCTTTGGGAAAATCAAGCAGGAAAACTTATCATAACAATAGCTTCAATGACGTTAAGTATGTTTCTCGGTATCATTCTAGCTTTCTATTGCACACTTATTACGAAGCTAGTAATTCCATCAGCAAATGCATATGGCGTGATTCTCATATTTATCCTCCTTCTTGTTTTAGTGGCTATTTTATTTAATTGGTCAATTGAAAATGGCCGCGAAAAAGGAAGACTGAAAGGCAAGGAATATCTAAACCATACTGAGATTAAACCTACAAAATTAACAGCTTCTGATTGGTTTGGGGTACTTTTCAAATAAGTCATTCCATCTTCTGTTTGTAACTTTTCTCCGTAGAAAACTTAAAGTCCTGCTCGAAATCGAGACAGGGCTTTATTAATTCCTACAAACCAAAAAAAAGAAACCTCGCAGAGAGGTTTCTTTTTTATATTAATAATAGCAAAAGAAGTCCCAAGCCGAGACTTCTTTTTTTCGCGTTGGAAAACTACGGAACTGCAACCAATTTTCCGTCTTTCAAGATAATGTAGGCGAAACCAAATTCTTTTCTGTTGCGTTCATTAACGTAATTCCACATTCTCTTACCCATTGGAACTGCCTGACATTTTCCCGATGGCGAAATGGTTGCTTCTTGTTTTTCTGTTGGCATAGTTATGCCCTCCTTTTTATTTCTTCGCGCTTCTTTCCTTGGCTGCTTTCACAAATTCAAGAAACAAAGGATGCGATTTCAAAGGTGAAGATTTGAATTCTGGATGGAACTGAGCTCCAAGGAAAAATGGATGCTCTGACTTTGGAAGTTCAGCGATTTCCATGAGCTTTCCTTCAGGAGATTTTCCAGAAAAAATAAGTCCGGCTTTTTCAAGTTTAGCAATATATTTTGGGTTAACCTCCCATCGGTGCCTGTGACGTTCAGAAATTTTAGTTTTTCCATAGGCATTGCCAGCAATCGTTCCTTTCACTAAAGCTGCATCGTATGCTCCCAATCTCATGGTTGCTCCATAGTTTCCATCTTCCAAATTCTTTTTCTGTTCCGGCATGATATCAATCACTGGATGCAAGGTGTCGCGGTTAACTTCAGTAGTGTGAGCTTCTTGAAGTCCCAGAACATTTCTTGCAAACTCAATAACCTGAAGTTGCATGCCATAGCAAATTCCGAAATATGGAATCTTATTTTCGCGGCAATACTGAATAGCTTTAATTTTTCCTTCTATTCCTCGCCCGCCAAATCCACCTGGAACCAAGATACCGTCATATTTTGATAGCATTTCAATTTTTTCCGGCTGGCCTTCAAAAACTTCACTGTTAATCCAATCCATTTCTACCTTCATACCAACCTTATAGCTAGCGTGTTTGATTGCTTCAATAACACTAATATATGCATCTGACAAAACGAAGTCGCCTGTTCCAAAATATTTTCCAACGATTCCAATTTTCACTTCGCCCTTAAGATTTTTAACGCGATGAATCAAGTCTTCCCATTCTTTTAGGTCAGATTTTTTAGGTTTAAGGCGAAGTTTCTTAAGTATAATCTTACTTAGGTTATCACGTTCAAAGTTTGTGATAACTTCATAAACACTTTTAGCATCAGGCGCGCTGATTACACATTCCTCAGCCACACTGCAAAAATTGGAAATTTTCTCTTTGCGCTTTGAATCCATCGGCATTTCAGAGCGAGCTACAATGATATCTGGTTGAACTCCAGCAGCGTTAACTGTTCTTACTGCATGCTGAGTTGGCTTAGTCTTCATCTCCCCAACCATATTTGGACAAGGAACATAACTTACCATCACGGAGAGAACATCTTCCGGATATTTTATTTTCATCATGCGGATAGCTTCCATGAAAAGAATATTTTCATATTCTCCAACTGTTCCTCCAATTTCAATCAAAGTTATTTCAGACTTGTCTTTGTTAGAAGCATGCACGATTCTATCGATTACTTCCAATGGAATATGAGGAACAACCTGCACGCATTTTCCGCCGTATTCCAAATTTCGCTCGCGATGAATAACTGACTCATAAACGCGTCCAGTCGTCATATAATTGTCGCGTGAAAGTGTGATATCCATGAATCGTTCGTAGTTTCCCATGTCCTGATCTGTTTCATCGCCATCATCCAGCACGAAAACTTCTCCGTGCTCTGTCGGATTCATTGTTCCAGCGTCAACATTCACATACGGGTCAATTTTAAGAGCAGTAACTTTATAACCACGGGCTTTCAAAATAGCTCCGATCGAAGAAGTCGTAATACCTTTCCCAACTCCACTCATCACTCCTCCCATCACAAAAATGTACTTTCTGTTTTCCATATTTTTTTGATTTCCCCTGATTAATTAATTTTTTAAGACAAAAAGTCGCTAATTGCGACCCCTTGTGCATATTGCCCGTAAAAAGATACACCCCTGCCTACCGGCAGGCAGGCTATAAATTCAATTATATATCATTTCCTAAGCTTGTTCAACCCCGTTAGAAATTTCGTAATTTTGCCTTATAGTAGAAATTAAATGAGTACTGAATGCTGTATGTAATTAAAAACTTGCTTTTGAAATTTCTAAGCGGGGTCAACTACTACAGTTATGGCAGCTGTGATTCCAAAATCAAGGCTCAATTTGAGGCTTTTTTCTCCTAATTCCTTAATGTGACCATCAGTAATAGCTTTTTCAGACACTTCTACTCCGATTTGCTTTCGAATTTCTAATACGATTTCTTTAGGTGTAATTGAACCAAAAAGCTTCCCATCCTTAGCACGAGCTTTAATGACAACCCTTTTTCCACTCATTGCATCAGCAAGTTTTTGAATTTCTTGTTTTCCTAAGGCCATTTGGACTTTTTTCTTTTCCTCTTCCTGCTTAACTTTAGTGATAGCAGCTGGTGTAGCTTGAGTTGCTAAGTTACGAGCCAATAAAAAGTTACGAGCATATCCATCTGGCACATTCTTTAATTGTCCCTTTTTACCAACATTTTTAACGTCTTGAAGAAAAATTACTTGCATATTTCTATAAAATATCAAATTACAAATTAAAAAAAATCCAAAAGCTATATCTTCAATATCCTACCTTAGACTTCTATAAAAATCAAATGACACATTTTATTTGCTTTTTTTGGCGCAGGAACATAAAAATAAAAAGGGCTTGAGAAGCCAACGTTTTCATCATCTCTCTATCTTCAATACTATGCGACGCCTGTTTTTTTCTGATAACGATACACGAAAAAATATCCTCTACTGCCTTAGGTGAGGTTATGACTATGAATTCATTTGTTTCAGTATAACATTTGTTTTCTTCACATGTAACCACCGAATGATTCAATGATAATTCCGGGAAACTTTTTATCTCTTGCACAACCTCAAAATTTGGTTTTTGAATGAAGCGCAGCGCGAATTCGTCTGATTTCCCAAATACTTGGACAGCCCCCAGTATAGAATCAAAAACTGCGGATTGATTTTCAGTTGTAAGATCCGAGCTTTCCGGATATCCCAGAGCGATATTTTCCAGTATATCGAGTTTACGATTGATTTCTCCAATGTATGAGTAAGAATTAGTCAAATCTTTACTCATCCTGTTTACTTGCTTCTGATATAAAGATTTTTCCGCTATATGCCTTTTGAGACTTCTTTCCATTATAAGGAAAATTACAAAACCCACAGAACCAAGAATCAGAATAGCAAATTCTTGCATCTCTGCAATACTAAAGATTGAATAGCCCTGGTTGACCACTGTGGGCACAAAAACTATGAAAGTAAACATTACAAGATAAACCCAATACATGTTTTATAGCATCATCCTTATTCGCATGGCGGACAAAGATTGAATGATATTAGGGCGACGATATGAAATCGTCTATTTGTCCAATTATTCTTTCACGCTAGTCATAGAATGTCAATGGTGACAGCGCAAGACTTGTTTTTGCGTGTGAAAATATTATCAAGAAAAAACCCGCCAATTGGCGGGAATAATTTCTAAATATTTTTGCAACCTTTGAGATATTCACGAAGCTTGTCTCCGATTTCTGGGTGTTTTAGGCCCATGTGAATTGTCGCTTTCACAAAATTGAATTTATCACCCGTGTCCAACCATTCTCCATCCAGTACTCTTCCATGCATGGGTTTTTTATTGTTGAGCATTATTTCGAAAGCATCAGCAAGTCGAATCTCACCCGATTTTCCCTCAGACATTGTTGCGAGAACATCAAAAACTTCCGGGGTAATTATATATTTTCCAACAGCTACCAAATTTGAAGGAGCGTCTTCTTGTTTTGGTTTTTCAATCATACCTTTAATCAGGTATGTATTGTCTTCAAGTTTCTCTCCATCAATTACACCAAAGGAACTCACCTGATCCATTGGAACCTTACTAAGTCCAATAACTGGGTCACCATATTTTTCAAAAGTATCCATGAGTTGCTTTGAAGCAGGAACTTCGCTGTCATATAGACAATCTCCAAAGATTACCAAAGCGGGTTCACCGTTCAAAAGATGTGCGGCTTGCAAAAGAGCGTGACCGTCTCCAAGCGGTTTAGGCTGACGAACATAAGAAAACTTTGCCAAACCAGAAATCTTTTGCACAGTTTCAAGCAAATCATGCTTATGTTTTTCAACTAGTGTGTCTTCCAGTTCATATGAAATGTCGAAGTGATCTTCGATAGCTCGCTTACCGCGTCCTGTTACGAAAATAATTTCTTCAATTCCTGAGGCAACCGCTTCTTCAACTAAATATTGAATCACAGGCTTATCAACAATTGGGAGCATTTCTTTTGGTTGAGCTTTAGTAGCTGGCAAAAATCTTGTTCCGAATCCCGCTACTGGTAAAATAGCTTTTCTTATTCTCATGTAATTAATTGCACTACGAATTACGAATTGATACGAATGTACGAATCACATTGCCTGAATATTCGTACATTCGTATTTTTCGTAATTCGTAGAGATTGAAATATATTTTTATTTACTGTAGACGTTTTTTAGACCGTATTTTCAACTCTTCATTAAATTCAATAATCGCCTGATCTAAAATTGGATGGAAATTTCGGCTGATTCCTTTTTCCTTAACAATCATACTAGCTTCAAGCAATGAATCTGGAGTTCCGGCATCAAGCCATTCACCATCAAATAATGTCACTTCTAATTCTTTCTTCTCTAGATAAGCCCTATTAACATCGGTGATTTCAATTTCTCCCCTATCTGATGGTTTCATATTCTTAGCAATTTCCACGCAGCAATTATCATAAAGATAAAGACCTGTCACTGCATAATCACTGATCCATTCAACAGGTTTTTCTACAATTTCAACCGCTATATTATTCTCATCAAATTTCACAACCCCAAATCTTTCAGGGTCACTAACTTTTTTAGCAAAAACATGTCCGCCACTTCTGAAATCCTTGATTTGCTTGGCAAAATCATCTTCAAAAATATTATCACCCAAAATAAGAGCCACGTTATCATCTCCGATATGATTCTCTCCCAGTGTCAAAGCTTCAGCGAGACCCCTTGGAACTGACTGCACTTCAAAGGTCACATGGATGCCATGTTTTTTCAAAAGAGAACCTAATAAATTCAAAAATTGTCCTGAATGCTCAGGAGCCACAATCATCAAAATTTCTTTGACGCCAGCTTTGATAAGCGTATTTAATGGATAAAAAATCATTTGTCTGTCATATACGGGCAAAAGTTGTTTTGAGGTTGTGGCAGTCATTGGAAAAAGTCTTGTAGCTGTTCCCCCAGCTAGTACTATTCCTTTCATTTTTCGTTTGCGTGGTTTACATGCTTGTTCCATAAATATCTTATAATTATAATCTTGTTAATATGTCTTCTATTGGTATAAATTTAGCTGCCTACACCGCAGGGTATATCGGATATTTCTTACAAAATTTGGCAACAACTTTTCTTATCTCTGCTAATTTTTTCTCATCATCATGCACAAGAATAATTTCATCGATCCATCCTACAATCATTTTTATTTCTTTTTCTTTCATTCCACGGCTTGTGATTGCTTGAACTCCGATTCTGATTCCACTAGGATCCATTGGGCTGCGAGGATCATCGGGAATCATATTTTTGTTCACCGTGATTCCAGCTTCATCCAAAGCGTGCTCTGCCTGTTTGCCAGTCACGCCCTTACTACTCATGACATCAACCAACACCATGTGATAATCAGTTCCGCCAAACATAATTTTATATCCTCGTTTTGTAAGTTCTTTTTCCAGAACCTTGGCATTTTTCACAACCTGTTTAGCATATATTTTGAATGATGGCTTCAATGCTTCCGCAAAAGCCACTGCTTTGGCTGCAATATTGTTCATGTGTGGTCCTCCTTGAAATCCTGGGAAAGCAGATTTATCAATCGCCTTTGCAAACTCAGCTTTACACATAATCATTCCGCCGCGTGGTCCGCGCAGTGTCTTATGAGTAGTTGTGGTCACTATGTCAAAAAATGGCACGGGATTCTCAATAGCCTTTCCTGCAATTAATCCTGCAATATGCGCGATATCAAACATTGAAATAGCACCGACTTTTTTTGCAATATCTGTAAATTTTTTATAATCAAGCTGACGAGTGTAAGCGGAAAATCCAGCCAAGATAAGTTTCGGCTTATGTTTTTTTGCTAATTTTTCAAGTTCAGCGTAATCAATTTCACCTTTAGCGTTTGATTTATATCCAATAAAATTATATATCTGCGCAGAAAGTGTCAAAGGATGTCCATGGGTCAAATGACCTCCATGAGAAAGATCCATACCTAAAACAGTGTCACCAGGTTTCAAAACTGCATTATAGGCGATCATATTAGCAGGAGCTCCTGAATGAGGCTGCACGTTCACATGATCAGCTCCAAAAAGTTTCTTAGCTCTTTCAATGGCTAAATTTTCAAGTGGATCAGTGAACATCTGTCCTCCATAATATCTTTTTCCTGGGTATCCTTCACTATATTTGTTAGTAAAAACACTTCCAAGGGCTTCAAGAACTGCCTTGGATACATAGTTTTCACTAGCAATAAGCTCCATCCCCTCTTGTTGGCGCTTCATCTCGCCGGTTATGAGTTCATAAACTTTAGAATCTTGTTTTTTTAAATTTTTCATATTTCTAACAAATTACAAATCAATTACAAATTTACAAATGTACAAATATATCTTAATCATTTAGCAAGCATACTTCTAATTCAAGCTAATTATATCATAATAATTAAAAATTTTTGGAATTCATAAATTTTAAAACATAAGTTCATTCATCCGCCAAATGCCAGATTTTATTCGAAATTAGAAATTCATAATTTAAAATTATTTATTTTTCAGATATTCCCTAAGTGCCAGTTTATAACTTCTCAAAGGATTAAGCTTGGTGTTGATCAAACTTGAAACATATGGTCGAGCTGCTGGACGTGGAAATTCATCAGAAGAAACAGGAATGACTTTTGTTTTGATTTTTGTCATTTTGTATAGCTCAACCACAGCTTCATACCAAGTGCAAGCATCCGCGTTTGAAACATGAAAAATTCCATATGGTTTTTCAGATTCAATAATTTCTTTTGTCTTCTTCGCAAGGTCAGGAGCATAGGTGAAACAACTAGTTTCCTCATCAACAACCTTAACTTCTTTATTCTTTTTCCCAACTTCCAACATCACATCGAAAAAACTTTTTTTGGCAGTTTTTGATTTGGCAGGTTTTCCGAAAAGTTTTGAAAGTCTGATAATGTAATATTTTTCACCATTTCGCTGAACAGCATCTTCGCCCATCAATTTTGTTTTTCCGTAATTTTGAACTGGCTCAGGAATTGCGTTTTCATCAAATCCTAATTGGGGAACAAATCCTTCATGCAGAGAACATGATGAACATGAACCAGCGCATCCAGCTGGCTCTGGAATCTCAGGCATTCCAGAAAAAACATAGTCCGTTGAATAGTGAACAAACGTTGCATCAAGTTTTTTTGCAATCTTTGCTAAGTATCCAGGAGCCTTTCCGTTTAGCATTTTTGCCTTGGCAAATTCCGCTTTGTCTTTTTCACACAAATCAACGGCATTATATGCCGCAGAGTTAATGATGATTTCAGGATTCAATTTTGAGATTTTCTCTTTAACCTGAGTTTCATCGGTAATGTCGATTTTATTAAAATCCCAAGCGGTCACTTTATATTCACTATCGCTTTTGAAAATATTCGCCAATTCTTGCCCAAGCATTCCATTGGCGCCGATTATTAAAACTTTTTTCATATATTACTTAATTACATGTTATAAATCTGAAGCTTTTTTTGAGCCTCAAGTCTGATAATTATCGCAGATATTAGCAATATTGTCCAATTGACCGCCGTATTGAGCTAAAATTATATTTCAAGCATTTTCTCCAAATATGCTTTGATTTCCAGTTGTCTTTCAAATGTATTTTCCAGTTCAATACTTGCATATCTTGGAAGATATTTTCCAAATCCTTTCATATAATCCATCTCATCCAAAGTAACCAGATAATGTCCGCTAACTTTTTTCATTAGTCGCATTAAGAAATTTTTCCATTTTGGCATAGCAGAAATATGACAACATCCTGTTTTGAATTTATCCGCATACTGCAAAGTTTTTTCCGCTACCCTGGGATGACTTTTTTTAGCTATTTCCCAATGTTGGAAATCCAAACAAATTCCTGCCGCACTTTCCAGTTGATCTTCTGGAATAGCCTTATGAATATGGTTTTCGACAAATATTTTATGAATATAAGGATTTAATGCGTCAAAACTTTTAGCATGCATTCCCATGTGAATATTGTAAGTTTGGGCGCCATGCTTTTCAAACCATTCCATTTCCCAATCATGCATGTCTTGCGCGCGAAGATGCACATGTGGAATTTCCAGCCCCTTAATTTGTTCCAGAAGTTCATACAATTCTTTTCTCTCATGAACTCCTAAAAATGTCGGGAAAAGCGCGATGCGTTTGATTCCGAACTTTTTCATTTCTTCAACTTTTCCTCGCCAATCACTGCCGGGGGTGGTGGTAAGACCCAATAAGATTTCATGTTTCATCTTCTTGTTGTTTAAGAATATTAGAATCACCAACCTCCCCCGCCTCCTCCTCCGCCACCGCCGCCGGACATTCCTCCTCCACTAGAACCAGATGGAGCAGATGTGTTAGCGGCAATGTCAGATGACAAACTTTCCAAAGAGCTTGCAAAACTGTCAGCGTCAAACGAAGACATTCCACCGGCATACCAAAGCGGAACATGTGATGCGAAATATTCAGCGCCATAGATTTCCTGCATTTTCTTGATCCACTGTTTTGTCATGCCGAACAAAATCGCATATGGCAAACACTTTTCAAAAATATTCTCTTTCTCATAAAAAGCTGCTCTGTCTTTATCAACCGTTTCCATAAACAACTTGAAACCATTTATTTTCCAATTCATTTCCGCGCCCACGAGGGTTCTTTTTGGCATGATAAAAGAAAAAGCGAATATAAGCACAGCGGAAATTGCCAAACTGATCATTAAGAAAAATGAAACAGCAGAAAAAGGAAAAGCAAAAAATAATAGAAACGGTCCAAAAATCCTCATGAACATTCCTATATTGAATCCTGTCGGAACAATTAGCCCCTTGTCCACCAAACTTTTAGTAGCCGCTTTTTTGATGGAAGGAATATTTTTATAAAACGAATTTTTAAGAGTTGAGAGTTTAACCGTCTGACCACCCCGAAAAATATCACCCATAATTTCATGCTGGGCATCATTCAAAGTTTTCTCCACCTCAGGATTATCAATGCTAACCAGCTTGTAATTCTTACTTGTAAAAAATAAGACTTTATTTTCAATCTCCTTAATATTGACCAGTCCCTTAGTTGCAAATGTTATTATTTCCGCAGTTATAAAAGAATTATCAAATCCACCGCTTTTCATCAGCATTCCAGCTTCAATCGGAGACAAATCTGCCGGAATTTCATATTCAGCAATTATTGTCTTGTTGAAAGATGGATCGTCGCCGTATTTTTTCCAAACCAAAAATAAAATAGCCAGAACTGCAAATGGTATGAGAAAATAAAAATAATCTCCATAAATAGTCCAGAAACCCGGCGCGTATGGCGTGAAAATATTTTTAGGAAAAATTATCGAAGCAGTAATTCCTTGCTTTTCCAACAAAGTTTTAGTGGAATCAAATTCCAGCACACTTGCGGAACTCCACTTGTACGTCGCCAAGTCTTTTGCCTTAGAACCTACGAAGCCCGTGTAATATTCAACCGTGGCATTCTTGTTTGTCACTTCTTGAGGAAATTTAACAGTAGCGTGAAATTTATCGATTTCCAGATCCCAAAAATTTCCACTTAAATTCCAGTATAATTCATCGAAATTTTCATTTCCAAATCGAATAGCATTTTGCACTTTGTAATTTATGACATATACATTAACGCCTTGCACTGTTTTATTGGCGCTTCCAATTTTCCAGGTTATAGTTCCGTCTTGGGAATTCCTTATGGTTTGATATTCATAAGCCTGTCCGGACTTATCCGTGATACTTGCAAGTTCAACTGGGGTGTTAATTTTTTTGCCATCAATATTCAGTCGTGTCGGCAAGATCCTAAAGATGCCATGCTTATCAATACCTTTTCCAGTGTCCGCAATAATTGTTTCGGTTATGCTCAATGAAGAATCCTTATTCACAATTATTTGAGAATCGAAATCTTTAATATACCAATCTGTCGGATTTTCACGCGCTGATACAATGACAGGAAACAACATAAAGGCAAAAGCGATGGCAGATAAAAAAATTTTTTTAAGCATAACTTTTTTATTTTCTTGTTTCATAATTCTTAATTCATGATTCAGAATTATTTTTTGTATTGTTTATTGTAATATTCCTGATATGCTCCGCTTTTCACATCTTTCCACCAAGCCTCGTTTTCAATGAACCACTGAACTGTTTTTTTAATTCCTTCTTCGAAAGTTATTTGCGGCTCCCAGTTTAGCTCGTTTTTAATTTTAGAAAAATTGATAGCGTAACGCTTATCGTGACCTTTTCGATCTTCAACATATTCAATCCAACTTTCATCGCGGCAAAGCAAACCTAAAATTGTCTTAACGATTTCCATGTTTGTTTTTTCGCCATTTCCACCCACACAATAAGTTTCGCCGATTTTACCTTTATGTATAATAGTGTCAATCGCGCGAGCATGATCTTCCACATGAAGCCAATCCCTAACATTCATTCCATCTCCATAAACTGGGATTTTCTTACCTTCCATTAGGTTTGTAATAATCAGAGGAATAAGTTTTTCTGGAAAATGATAAGGGCCATAGTTGTTTGAGCAATTTGAAATGGTCACTGGAAGACCATGGGTATGGAAGTATGCCCTCACCAAATGGTCTGAGCCAGCCTTGGAGGCGCTATATGGAGAACGAGGATCATATGGCGTAGTCTCATTGAAAGGCTCGTCTTGGGCACCCAGAGAGCCAAAAACCTCATCTGTAGAAACATGGTGGAAGCGCTTATTTCCTGCCTTCTTGGCCGCTTCGAGCAGGGTATGCGTTCCTATCACATTTGTGCGCACAAAGGCCGCTGAGTCCAAAATAGAGCGGTCTACGTGCGATTCAGCAGCAAAATGAACGACCACGTCAACTTCTGCAACCAATTTATTCACCAATTCCTGGTCACAAATATCCCCTTTCACAAATCTATGCCGAGGGTTGTTTTCAACGTCTTTCAGATTTTCTAAATTTCCAGCATATGTAAGAGCATCAAGATTGATGACTTCATAATCCGGATAGGTTTTCAAAATATGATGGACAAAATTTGAGCCGATAAATCCAGCCCCTCCGGTTATTAATAGCTTCATATAAAAAGATAGTCTATAAAGCTGAAAGTCCATCAAGTCCTTAAAGCATTTTGCTTGATAGACTTTACAGACTTTTTGACCTTAAGACTTTATTAAAATGGTGAATTAAATTCGTTGAAACTTGGATGTTTTTGGTCTTTGTCCGATAGGATTGGATTTTCAATAGGCCAATCGATTCCGAATTCAGAATCGTTCCACATCAAACCCCCTTCGCTTTCGGGCGCATAATAATTATCGCACTTATATTGAAATTCAGTATTGTCTTCGAGTGTCATAAAACCGTGCGCAAATCCTCTTGGCACAAAAAGCATTTGGAAATTCTTGTCAGTCAAAGTAAAACCTTCCCATTTTCCAAATGTCGGTGAATCTTTTCTAAGATCAACAATCACATCATATACACTTCCCTTTGTGACGCGCACAAGTTTTGCCTGAGTGTAAGGCGCATTCTGAAAATGAAGTCCTCTCAGCACTCCTTTTACTGCAGACATGGAATGATTGTCCTGCACCCATTCCTCAGCAATAACGCCTGCATCCTCAAGTTTTTTCTTTGAATATGTTTCAGTAAAAAAGCCTCTCTCATCTTGAAAGACTTTCGGCGTCATCAAGTAGGCATCTTGAAGTGAAGTTTTTTTAATTTCCATTTATTTTTATGTTTTATCCAGCAAAAGCAAAGTTATTTACAGGATAAATTTTATTATCTAGTGAAACGAGCGAAATGATTCGTCAGCAGACGAGCATTTCCGAGTGAGCGACGATACCAAAAGGTTTAATACCTCGAGGCTTGCCTCGTGAGCCCGAAGGGTCCAGGGCTTGCCCTGGGGTATATACCTTTTATTGACATTTTAAAGCCCTATAATATTAGCGTATTTTTAGAAAAAGAAAAAGGGGCCCATAGAGCAGCCCCTTATTGCAACTGGAAAACGTTACTTTTAACAATCCAGCGCCTGTTTACTTCATGAAAGGCAGATCCCGAGAAGAAATTTCCTCAGGACAATGGTATTTTGCAAGAGCTTCAACCTCCTCAACATCCTCAATATTTAAGACCTCAGCGTTCCCATTAACTGGCTCTAGCACTGCATCCTCAGCTCTGATTACTTGGGCAATCTTTTTCTTAAAAACGAAAGCTGCGCAAAGAACCAACAATGCCGACAACAGAAACTTGTGAAATTCCATTGAACACCCCCATTAGTAATAAATGACAGCTTCCTTCTTGTTTGTTATGACTCTCGATGCAAGTGCGCGATGTCAACGAATTTCTCATGGGCCTTGAATTGCCTCATGAGTTTTGCTCTGTTTCTGCCCCTTAAGGAAATCTTGTTTAGAAAACCAGCATTTAAACCAGGTGGATATACATTTTCCCGCTCAACCAGGTATGCAAATACTTGAAGAGGATAGAGTTCATACCCATCAACACTTTGCAACCTGACATCCTCCTTTGTTGGCATATCGCAGAAAAGCAGCACCCGGCCTTTACCATTCTTATCTCTCTTTGTCACGAACAGCGTTTCCCTTTTAACTCCTTCAGCAAAGAGGTCTAGAATGTTTTTTGCCGAGCTTATCGATTGCCGTTTTTCTGCTTCATGATCCAGCTTGATTTTCCCGCACCCATGGGTGGCTGCAATGAAAATGCAGACCGCTGCAAAAAACAAATTTCGCCAAAACTTTTCCATTCGCCCCTCCGTATTAGGCATGTTAAAAAACAATCATGAAATATCCTATTATCATTCTCTCAAAAATTCAGTATTTGTCCAATGTTTATTAATATATGATTATTCAATAATCTCATCACTATCTAAATTCAAGCTGTAGTTTTTTATTTGGCCGCTGACATTTACAATATGCACAGCCACCGGTTCATCATTGATTCCCGCTTGTTTTTGAATTTTCAGAGCATAATTATCCTTCATGGATTCCGGCAAAGTATAATCAATTTCAACTATTTTAGATGTTGCAATTGGAACTCTTATGATTGAACCGAAATATTTCTTATTAAGTTCACTGCCAATCTTTGAATTCTCAAAATTAGTCGCATCGATAAGCTCGCTCCCCTCCGGCACATAGACTCGCAAATACGTCAGATAGTTCCTGGTCATCCAATCTTTTTGAGTCGCTGTATGATTGTAAGTTATTTTCAATTTCGCTATTGGCACATCTTGCGACAAATCAACAGAATAATCCATCGAGCGTTTGATATAATAATCACTTTTAAACGCGCCAAGATTTGCATCGCTCGTCATCAGATAATCTTTTTTCCAATCCTGATCTATTTTGCCCGACCAATCAGCTTCATTGGCTAATTGTTGTATGTCAGTGTCCGAAAAATTCAACTGAATATCTTTTTGCGAAAGATCTTGCAGCAACGTTTGCGCAAGTTGGATTTTTTTAAAGGCAGAAAACTCAAAAATTTTATTCTCTATTTCCTCAGCCAAATCAGCCATAATCGATTTTCGATCATCCCTCTCAATTCCCTGCTCTTCGAAAGCTTTTTCAACTTGATATTCCAAAGCCAAAATAGCATTACCGCTATCATATGTTCCAGGATAATCGGCAAGCTTGATCGGACCAGTAATTTTCAAGATTGAAGTCAAAACATTGCTTGTTATGCCAATCACGCCATCGAATTGGGCATTTCCACCAGCTAAAGCATAGAATTCTTTTGCCTTTTCAGCATTAATTTTGAAATCTGGCGAAAAATTTGAATCGCGCAGTTTCCAATTTTCCACATAGCCAATTTCTTTCATTGGATATGGCGGCTCAATTCCTGCTGGAATACGAGCATCAAAATTTGAAAGATCATGCGTCTGAATTATTTGAACCTTTCCATTCTTCATCTTAACAACACCGAAAGCGCCGATGAATCCTCCTCCTGGGCGTATTTCCATATTGTTCTGAAAAAGAAAAAGCAATTTTTTTTCTTTATCATCTTTTCTAAAAAAATAATCCCCAATAAGCACTAAAGCCTTGTATTCATTTTTATTTTGCTGCTTGATAGGCAAAATAGAAATTATTTTGGCGACTGTGGTTCCAACGCCATTATTTTTCACATTCCAAAACAAAAACCAGCTGCTTAAAAAAACAGCTGCAACAGTCCAGAAAATTAGCCAGAATCTTATTGAGTATTTATGCATGTATGAACAATGAAGCAAAAAATTATGAATCAGTTTTTCATAATTCCTGTTTCATGATTCGTGATTCAAGTTTACAGTTTTCCTTTCAGAAGCTCATTCAAACGCTTTTTAAGCTCTTCGGGTGTCGGCTCCTTTGGTGCCTGCGACTGCTCCTCACGAATTTCTTCCTGCTTTTCTAGTTCAGGCTGCTGCCCATAAAAAGAGCTGTCAGCGATTGGCAAATTATCAGGTGCACTAGCCATTGGTTTAGCATGCTTTGGCATTTCAGGAAAATTCGGATAAATATCTTGCTGGATTATTCTATTCAATGTTTCCAATTCCTTTGCTTCCAATGATTGCTTTTCAGTATTAACTTCTTCTTGTTGCGGAAGTTCGGCAGAATCTGCTTGCCCTGCCAAGTCTTCAGATTCCGATGACTGAACTGCTGCACCTTTCTCCTCTTTATCGTCTAAATCCATTTTTTTCGTCAAAGCCTCATCAGCCTTGAAATGCATTTTGATTTTCTCGTTTATTTTTTTGCTTTCCAGGGCAATAAATAGCCAAACAAAAGGAGAAGCTTTTTGAAAAAGAAAACCTAGCGTGCATCCAAGGATAAAACTAAGGATTAAAAGCCATTGCCAATCTGAAACAACGCGACTTGTAATTGGACCTTCAATAAGATGAATGTTTACGTCGTTATTATTATAATACGTTCCTGCCGTATCAACCAGATTTTTCACAGTCTTATTTGCGAGTTTTTCCGCATCGTTCTCTCTGACGGTTTCGATTGAAATTTCAATGACTGAATCTTTTCCAATTCTTCTGACATTTACGATACCATTCCAAAACTGCTTCCTTTTAATTTGAGTGTTTCCCGCAGATAAATCTCGCACATCCGGATTGGCTACTAAAAGTTTATCATAAAAAGCCAATGTTTCCGGAATTTTAGCAATGTTACTAACGATTTGAGCATGCTGAAGCGCTGCAATTTCCGATTTGGAAGTTACTAAAACGGTCGCGGTAGATTCATAAGTCCTGATATTCGGAAGAAGAATAAGAAATATAGCTGCACTCAAGATGATGCTCGAGAGTAGCATCCTAATGTTTATTCCCTGCTTACTTGTTCGGCTTAAAAATGATTGATAGTTTTCCATGGTTTTAAATTTAATCTATTTGTGATATTAACAGTTCTTACAAACTTCAATGGTTTTTTGTGCAATTTTCTCCCAACCATATTCTTTTTCCATTTTCTCTCTGGCAAGTTTTCCAAATTTTTCCACTTCGTCGTTCCTGCTGAGTAAATATGCAAGTTTGTCTCGCAGATCAATCACTGATTTTGACTGAAAGGAAAAGCCATCGTTTCCGGTTATATTAAAATTTTCCTTAACATCACTTACCAAGGGAGTCAGCCCGCAAAGCATGGCCTTAGAAAGTGCTGCGGGAACATTTTTCGAATAAGATGGTTGAACAAACATATATGCGCTTGAAAGAAGCTGCCACAATAATTTGTCCGCTTGCTTGTCAATAAAAATAATATTGGAGCGACCTTCGCTGATAGTGTGCAAATATTTCACATAATCCTCATCTTGCTCGCCTATCTTGGCAATAACCAATTTGAAATTATTTGGTGTCTTTGCTGTATCCTCCAATTGCTTGAAAGCCTCAATCAAATAATGCGCGCCTGCTTCTTTGACAAATTTTTCAGCGAAAAGAATGAATCTTTTTTTGCGCAAATTCAACTTTGACATCGCAGCCACCTCTTTCGAATCAAAAAGGGTTATGCCTGGCTTGCTGCGAAAATCGCATTGCAAATCAAATGACGAGACTATTTTTATTTCTTTGCAAAATATTTTTGGAATCCAACTTAGCAAAAAAGTTGATTTTGATTGATAGTGGATGACATCATATTTTGCAAAAATTGCATGCATGCTCGCCCAAAGAACTTGAGAGAATTCGCCAATTTTTTCAAGAATTTTTGGCAGGATGACTATTTCAATCTTTTCATTTTCTTTTATTTTTTCAGAAACATCTTTCGATAAGGAATAAATAAAAATATCATGATTTTTTTCTGCCATGCATAGCGAAACTTCCTCGACATATTTTTCAATGCCGCTGACATTTGCTGGAGCTATTTTCTTGCCTATGAATGCGATTCTCATTAATTCTACGAATTACGAATTTGTACAAATGTACGAATTCTATTTTCTATAAATTTGTAAATTCCACCACTTAAGTGCCACTTTCAAATCTTCCTCAGTCCTCTTTTTTTAAAGAAGAAAGATAATTAGTTGACTGTGAACAATAGCAATTTTAATATTCTTTGTCAACCTGCTAAACAGCTTATCAGCTAGCTAAAAACAAAAAAACAGCACTTGGTGCTGAGGTAAAAAAAGCGGGCGGGTCTCCAGTTGGAGAGCCGCCCGAACTTTTGTCGTCATCCTTGTGTTTAATTTTAAGAACGACGACGTTTTTCATGAATGATGCCCGCCACCGTTATGATGACGTACAACAGTATCAATCCGCCACCTACCCATTTCAATATCCACCAAATGCTGCCGACATCTTTTTGCACCTTCGCAATTTTTTCGTCCTGCTTTGCGAAAGCTTCCTGGTTGCTTTTAGCGAGGGCTGCTTTTGCGTCCTCTATGTTTTGAAGCGCCTGCCCTTTTGATTCTTTCAGAGCATTAAGCGCTTCACTCTTTTCTCCCTCGAAGCCGTCGAGCACTTCCTTCTTCTTTTGCTCGAAGCCGGCAAGTGTTTCGCCGACCTTTTTTTCTGCGGCATCCAGCCTCTTATCAATCGAGCTACCACTTGAATTCACCTTTTTGGACAACGCGTTGAGTGCCTTCTCGATCTTGGCCTGATTGTCCTTGAGCGCCTTGAGCTCTTCCGAACTGCACGCCCCTTGACTTGCAGCAGGCTTGGCTGACTGCTCTTTGGCAACAACCTTTTCAGCAGAAGTCGCTGGCACAGAGCCCATCAAGCGCATTCTCTCGTCATTTTCAGACTGAAAGGCGTTCGCCATCGTCGGCAGAATAAGCATGAGCATGAGAATATATTTTTTCATTAGATATACCTCCGGTTTTTTTATCAGTGGGCTCCCTTTGAAGCCCACTGAAGTTTAGAGTGTGAGATGCGTCGAGTACCTTTCCAGTGTGCGGCGAATTTTCATGATTTCCCGCTTTTCGTATGCAGTAACTGCAACAGACTTGGGTGTGTTCTTCTTCTTATTCATATGCACCACAACCTTAGGTGCCACCCAATAGTTGTTTACGTGTCCATCTCTCGCATAGAATGCGCTAGCCAGACCATATTCAACTTCTGCAATCATTGCGTCCGAATCAGCATACTTCTTGATATCAAAGCCATGAATGTAATTCAGCTCTGCCATATAGTAATGGTTCATGGCGATACCGAGATAGCCTTTATCGCCTGTGCAAATGAAGGCATTGACATTATTCCTAGCAGCTTCGAGCTGCCAGAAAAAGTTGTTGTAGGAGTATCTCCAGCAAGTTGCAATTTCTTTTTCAGCCTTCCTGATGATTTTCAGGTAGACTTCTACGTTGCAGGCCACTTCTGGAGTAGGTGCAGGAGTAAATTTTTCAGCCGGCGGCGGCACGGTCAGATAGAGAGGACCATCGTTCATGCAAAGAACCTTAACCCTTCTAACTCTTTCTGCACGTGTCTTGGTTTTGCCAAGCATGCCACCCGTTGCAAACACTGCACCGGAAGCATCTGCAGCCCGAGCGGCCGATCCACTGAGTCCGATAGAACCACCGATTGTTGCACCATCGATGTATTCGGCCTCAGAAACAGCAATCCTCCTTGTCATGGTTTGGTCTTTACAGGCCAATGCGCCGTCAGTAACGAAGGCGATATCATCAACATCAGCCTTACCAACCACGATCACGCTACCCAGAATTTCATCCCCTTCATTGGGAAGATCTTCAGGCCAGTAGTGCGCCACAAGGACGTCATCATTGTTTCTCGGAAGACTTTCGCCTTGGGGCGTGAACTCAACTCGCCCACCCCAATTGCTGATCCAGAGATCACTCAGGTGGAAACCGTAGTGTGCCATGCCGATTTTTTTCATGGTCAGACGCGAATGGATTTTCTTATACCAGAATTTCCACTCGGTGCCAACAATCGGCGTGCCAGGATTCAGGAAGCCGACGAAACCGACCTCAGGAAGGTTTTGACGAACGATGGTAGTTGCACTCGAAGATGCATCCTGTTCCTGTCCTTGGTTCTGGTTCTGGTTGTTGGTAGATGTTGCAGTGCCACCACCAGTGTTAACAGTGTTGTGGGTACTAATACTTGCGTCAAAGTTAACCGGATCAGCAAACGCAAATCCTGCGAATGCCAGGTTGTACAGCATCGTCCAAACCACTACCAGTGAAGTTATTCTTCTCATGACTTCCTCCTTGCTAACTCCCTCAGGAGTTTAGCGGTAAATTGTTTGAGATAACTTCTCTCACTACCAGTATGTGAATGCAAATCCTAATTCTCTTGTTAAAGGTCAGGCTCTATATTTTAACGGGGCTCATGCCGCAGATATGTAATTGGGATGAGCACCGATTCAAATACAGTTAATCTTATATGACCATACAGTCTAGCAGAAAAAAGCGGTTTTGTCAAGGGTATAGCTGTATATGGCTATGCTAAGCGGTAAATTAATACTGGGATTTCTAATCTATATTAATTAAACATATATTTGCCGAAAAGAATGTAACATAAGGCATTGGCTGTAAGTCAGGTCATAAGTTGTAAGTCTTAGGACTAATGCCCTACCACTAGACCTACTGCTAATGCCCTTTGTTTCCTATTTCCACAAAAAAAATCCTGCCAGCTTATTAAAAATATGCCAACAGGATTCTTTATGTTTCGCATTGGCCACGGTTTTTGAAAGTCCCCTGCTAATGCTACAAGTATTACGACCTTACCAGTTCAGCTTTGACAATCACCCTTTTGAAATTCGTGCCTAGTGGCCAACAAGTCGACAAAGTTAAGATTGGTTGATTTGAAGATTCAAAGATTTTTTCATCCACTGGGGTGGTGATATATTTATCGTTCACTTTATATTTATATGAAATAATCCTGCCATTCTTTTGAATCGTATTAACGGTTATAACATCGCCGCGCTCAAGATCATTCAAGTCTTTGAAAACATAGTTGTATCCGCCTTTTGCCCAAGCATAATTACTCGAATGACCAGAAATAATCGCATTTCCTTTTTGACCAGGAGTTGCGCTTCCAAGAAAATGAGTTATACCATTTTCCAATTCTTTCAACCTTTCTGATTCAATTTCAGTTTTTGACCATACCATTGGAGCCACGACTCCTAATTTATCTATATTGATTGAAACCGATGTCATGACATCACCATAAGCATCAGGATCATATCCATTGGTAATTTCTTGTTTATCTGAAAATTTATCACCATCAGTATCGGCATTGTTCGGATCAGTGCCATGAATGTATTCGAGATAATTAGCAAGTCCTTCCCCATCCGGATCGCCGCTGTAAATATCACCTCCTGCTAAATTGTTTATTTTTGCCCAATCTGAAAAACCCGCCAAACTGGCACCGCTAGCCCCAAGCATATTTTTCAATTGCGCATCATTAGACTTAAGGTCTGAAGCTGGAACTGATAGCACTGGATAATTTCTTTCCTGCGGCTTTATTTCCAGCAAATTCACTACATAGTAAGACGCAGCAAATAATGAGCCAAATATGATAGCCAGAACTGCTATCTTTTTTAGCTCAAATTTCAAGCGCTTTGAACCCCTAGTGCATGGAGTTCCAGACGGCCCAAAAGCTGGTGCGTTAATTTCGGTTAATTTAGACATTTTCGTAAAATTTAGTGACAGTATTATTTATTGAATTTAGAAGCATACTTCCTAATTCCGAATACTGAAGCTGCTACAGATACAGCAAAGATAGCGATTAATACAACCGTGTCTGCTCCAGTTGCTGGCAGTCTTTTCTTGATTACTGTTTTACTATTTTTACTATTTTTGCTTTTCTTGCTCTTATCATTATCAGATTTAACACTTACGCTAATTTTTCCATCACCATCCTTATCTTTCTTAATTATAATTTTGTCATCATCGTCATCATCATGGTCGTCATTATCCCTATTCCTATCATCATCTTCATCAACCTTAACTTCTACATTAGTCGACTGACTAACAGTAGCGGTTCCACCGGTAGCTGAAGCTGATTGGGTTTGAGTCTGTGTCTGACTTTGCGTCTGAGACTGCGAAGTTGATGTTGACTGCGATGTGCTGGAAGTGTTTGAAGTTTGACTTTGCGTCTGCGTTTGCGTCTGATTTTGAGTTTGATTCACAGTCGCGCTGCCTCCAGTTGCCGTAACATTATTTGAATTGTTCACATCAATATTAATACTAGCTTGAGCCAAATTAGCTGTAAACAATGAAAGTGTGATGGCAATCAAAGTAATTTTTACTATAATCATTTTCATTTCATTATACCAAATCAAAAATTGACTTTGGTTATTTATCTTTTAGAGAAGAACTTTCTTGTTCCAAAAGCTGCTGCAGTAATTGAAGCTA